>Ga0116164_10000282_pt1 | contig 47668 bp, 40 predicted proteins | sample AD_UKC109_MetaG_FD_89888 | JGI IMG/M metagenome (GOLD analysis project Ga0116164, IMG submission 89888) | Active sludge microbial communities of municipal wastewater-treating anaerobic digesters from Hong Kong - AD_UKC109_MetaG | ecosystem: Engineered > Bioreactor > Anaerobic > Digestate... | reverse complement strand
CGTAATATCCATCCGGATGGAGGTATTTGAGCGACAGGTCTTCCAGGTCATCCTTGATCCAGTTAATACCCAGACGTGCCGCCAACGGCGCATATACTTCGATCGTTTCCTGGGCTATGAACATTTGCCTGTCAGGTGGGTGAAACTCAAGGGTGCGCATGTTATGGAGTCTGTCAGTCAATTTTATCAGAAGAATTCTGATATCTGAGGACATGGCCAGTATCATTTTCCTGAAGTTCTCCGCCTGGCGCTCCAACTGGTTTCCAAAGGTTATCTTGCTTATCTTGGTCAATCCGTCCACGAGGAAGGCGACCTCCTTACCGAATGCCTCTTCCACCTGTTCAATCGTAGCCAGTGTGTCCTCTATCGTGTCATGGAGCAAGCCGGTTATCAGTGTGGCTGTGTCAAGCCTCATTGCAACCAGCATCCCCGTCACCTCCAGGGGATGAATAAGATAGGGTTCTCCCGACAGTCGAAGCTGTCCCTGATGTACCGATGCGGAAAAGATGTAGGCCTTTTCTATCATCTCGAGATCTTTTTGAGCCAGATACTCTTGGGCCTTTTCCAGTATGTCGGTTATTCGTACCATATATTATTATCTACCCTGAATTGGCACACCTTCACGCGGATTCCATGCCGGCATGTATCGTCTCGATTATGAATTCCTTGACGGTATTGAGTGACATCTTCTCGACTTCTCCGGATTTCCGGAATCGAACCTCCACTTTTCCTTCCGCGAGACCCTTTGCTCCGATGGTGATTCTGATGGGTATGCCTATCAGGTCGGCATCCTTGAACTTTACTCCGGCCCTTTCATTTCTGTCATCCAGTATGACCTCCACTCCTTCAGCAACAAGACTGTCGTACAGTTCTTCGGCAGTCTTTGATAACGACTCATCGTTTATGTTCACTGGCGTAATAATCACCTGAAACGGCGCGATTGCCATGGGCCATATAATCCCATCGTCATCATGGCTCTGTTCCACGCATGCCGCGGCCGTTCTTCCGATACCGATACCGTAACAGCCCATAATCAGGTGTTTTTCTTTACCATCGCTGTCAAGGAATGTGGCATTCATGGCCTTGCTGTATTTTACGCCGAGCTTGAACACATGCCCCACTTCGATGCCCCTGGCCATCCTGACTTCTCCCCCGCAACGGGGGCACAGGTCATCTTCCTGTATCATTCTCAGGTCTGCATACTCTTGTATCTTGAAATCCCTCCCGCTGTTGCAGTTCTTGATGTGATAATCCTCCCTGTTTCCTCCGACCACAAAGTCCTTCATGTTTATAAGGGAATAATCCGCTATTATCCTGGATTTGATTCCTATGGGTCCGGCGAATCCCCTTGGAGATCCGGTAACCTCCAGAATGGTATCGTCCATGGCGAGTTCGAGCGAGTCACACCCGAGGTAATTTCTGAGTTTTGTTTCGTTTATTTCGTGATCACCCCGTACCAGTGCGGCGACAGGTTCACCATCGCAGGTGAATATCATTGTTTTTACAATATGTTCCGGAGCGACATCCAGAAATGCACAGACCTCTTCGATTGTCCTTACATTGGGGGTATACACCTCTTCCATTGGAGATAAATCCCCTACCTGCTTTTCCCCCGGTTTGGCTATCTCCGCTTTCTCAAGATTAGCTGCATAATCGCACGAGGCGCAATAGATCATCGCGTCTTCTCCGGAATCGGCCGTAACCATGAATTCGTGGGAAAATTTACCGCCTATGTTGCCGCTGTCCGCCTCCACCGGTCTGAAGATGAGTCCACACCGCGTGAATATTCTGGTGTAGGCGTCAAACATCTTCCGATAGCTTTCTTCAGCACTCTGCTCTGTGGCATCGAAACTGTAGGCATCTTTCATGCCGAATTCCCGTGATCTCATAACACCGAATCTCGGCCGTATCTCGTCACGAAATTTCGTCTGTATCTGATAGAGATTCATGGGAAGTTGGCGGTATGTCTGTATCTCATCGCGTACCAGCGCGGTTATCACCTCTTCGTGCGTTGGACCCATACAGTAATCTCTGTTGTGCCGATCCTTGAAACGCAAGAGCTCTTTTCCGTAGAATTCCCAGCGCCCCGACTCCATCCAGAGTTCGGCCGGCTGAACGGCAGGCATAAACACCTCCTGTGCACCCGCCCTGTTCATCTCCTCTCGGACAATGTTTTCCACCTTTCTGATTACCCGATAACCCAGAGGAAGATATGTGTATATACCTCCCGCCAGTTTCCGTATCAATCCGGCACGCAACATGAGTTGGTGGCTCAATATCTCCGCATCAGAAGGAGTCTCCTTTGTCGTTGGTAAAAACATCTCTGAATAACGCATTATTCCTCCTCAATTCGTATAACAATGTAATTGGATTTGTAGAACGCTGCAGATTATATTCGTCTTCAATCTATCGTGTATCTACTAATCCTTCATTAATTCTCACCGCTCGGAATTCGTCCTACAAGTTCTGATCCTCTGCGTTTGTTTGACAGGCTCGTTCCTTTATCATGACAGCAATCTCATCCATCAGGGCATCCACAAACTCTTCCTCTTTTATCTTCTTTATGACCGTACCCTTTTTAAAAAGCAGTCCGAGATGACGTCCGCCCGCGATACCGATATCGGCTTCTGCGGCCTCGCCCGGTCCATTAACAACACAGCCCATAAGAGCAACCTTAAAGTATTCCTTTACCCCTTCAAGCCGGGTCTCCACCTCTTCGACCAGCTTAAAAAGGTCTATCTCACAGCGTCCGCAGGTAGGACAGGAGATAATGTCCGGACCTACCATTCTGATGCCCAGGGATCGTAATATCCCGTAAGCGACCCGAACTTCATTGACGGGATCTCCCGATATTGAAACCCGTATCGTATCACCGATGCCTTCATGGAGGAGCACGCCGATGCCGATTGACGACTTGATTGCGGAATTGAGAAGGCTTCCTGCTTCGGTGACCCCGAGATGCAGGGGGTAATCGGTAGCCGCCGAGATCGCACGGTTCGCCTCTATCATAGCTGGAACATCGGATGCCTTCAATGACAGTTTGATGGCGTGGAAATCCATCTCTTCAAAGAGTTCGATGTTTCTCAGGGTGCTTTCAACCAGAGCGGGTGCTGTCGGGGCGCCATGTTTGGCGAGGATATCCTTTTCGAGGGAACCTGCATTGATTCCTATGCGGATCGAAACGCCCCTCTCTTTTGCTTCATGTATAACCTCTCGTATGTTGTCTTTTCCTATATTCCCGGGATTTATCCGTATGCAGTCGGCACCGTTTCTGATGGCGCCGATTGCGAGCCGGTGGTCGAAATGAATGTCCGCAACCAGTGGAATCGTTATCTTCCGCTTAATGTCCGCAAGTGCCTGTACCGCCTCGGTGTCGGGAACGGCCACCCTGACGATCTCGCAGCCAGCCCCGGCAAGTCTCGCGACCTGATCGACGGTTGACGTCACGTCTCGCGTATCGGTACAGGTCATTGACTGTACGACAACAGGGGCATCGCCTCCTATTTTGACAGAACCCACATAGACCTGTCTCGTTCTTTTTCTCTTGACGGTTTCAACCATGACACTCCATACAAGTTTCAATCTACAATAACAATTCTCATATCGAATAATGTATAACACGAACACCGGAGAAGGGCAATCGGCTAATGGGCGATCATGCCGTAAAGGTGTGTCTTTCGGTGAGGTTTCTGTTGGTTTGAAGGCTACTTATTTCCTGTCAATGAAATAATCCCACTGCATGCTGCAGAGAACAAGTTCATTGTTCAATTCGATTGACTTATCGAATCCATAAAAATAGACTTCAATTCTGCATTGGTTCGTAAAATCAAAAGAACGAGAGAAGTGTTGACAAAGGGGACGACTTCCATCTAAAGAACAAAGAAAAACGTATTGTTCGTGCGAACATTACCGTCATTTCTTTTTGCCTTTCGATAGTCAGGGTAAACGGTATGCATAACTTCAAGGTGTTGATCATCGGGTCCGGCCCTGCCGGCCTCTTTGCGGCTATCTGGCTCGAACGTATGGGGGTGGATCAAATCGCGGTATTGGACCGGAATCACTTCCCTTCAGGCGGTCTGCTGAACGACGGCAAATTGAATTTCGATTATCGGGTCGGGATTGACCTTGATGAACTCCGCATTGAAAGATCCGAAGCTCAAGAATTGATGGATGAAGTAAAACGGATCTGTATCGCCTTCCCCCGTTGCCAGCAGGTTACTTTTATCAAAAACAATGAAAAAATAGATGCCTGGCAAAAGATTGCCGGAGAAAAGGGTGTGGAATTTATCGCCCCTGAGCAGTGGCACTACGGGACCGACAATGGCAGACTGTTCGTTACGTATCTTCGCGATCAGCTTCGCCATACCACCTTCTTCCTCGGCACCGAGGTTCTCTCTGTAAAAAAGAGGAACGGGGAATTCTGCCTTGTTTGCGGTACCGATCAGCAAAGGAAAGAGTATACCGGTAAGATCATGCTCGCTTCTCCGGGGCGCAGCGGCGCTTACTGGTTCAGAGACACCTCCCGGGAAATGGGAGTAAACAACAATTTTGGTCCCATCGATGTGGGTATCCGCGTGGAACTGAATAGAGAGTTTTACGATTCAATAACCGACGTCATATACGATCCCAAGTTTATTTTCCGGACAAGCCGACATAATGACAGGGTACGGACATTTTGTACCAACCCAGGCGGCAGGGTGCGGATCGAAAACTACGACAATTTCAAACTAGTAAACGGCGATGCCCTCTTCGACCGTAAGACGGAGAACACCAATTTTGCCCTGCTCAATACGGTCTCCCTGACCCAGCCCTTTTCCGACACTACCGAATTCGGCAGGATGATTGCACAGCAGTTTTTCCTCCTGGGTGGCGGCAGGCCGATCGTCCAGAGGATCGGAGACTTCAGGGAAGGGAATAGGAGTTCTCAGTCAACTTTTGACAGTAAGACCCGCCATTTCGATCGTTGCAGAGCCACGTACAAGGCGGTACCCGGAGACATTACCCTCGGCCTGCCCGCACGTATCGTGGATAACCTCTGGGAATCTTTGAAAACACTCGATAAGATTGTTCCGGGTATTCTTCACCCGTCTACCTTGCTGTACGCTCCTGAAATTAAATTTTTTGACACCCATTTCCCAACCGACCAATATCTCGAAACAAATATCGAGGGTCTCTTTGTGGCAGGTGACGGAACGGGTAAAAGTCGCGGCATTGTCGGAGCGGCCGTCTCGGGAATAATTGCCGCCAAGGGAATAGTAAAGAAATTTTTCAGATAACCCGCTTCATTCCGGTTAGAGACGAATGGATAATTGAAGATGCTTGGTCGATTCTCATTGTACGGTTTCCTGAAAAATCAACGGTACTACGAACCATTCATAATCCTTCTCTTTCTGGAACGGGGCTTCAGCTTCACACAGATCGGCCTGCTTGTTGCGTTCAGGGAGATCTGCATCAACGTCTTTGAAGTTCCCAGCGGTGTGGTGGCCGATATGTACGGGCGCCGCAGATGTATGATGGTGTCCTTTATAGCCTACATCATCTCATTCACTCTGTTCGGCTCTGTACGCATATACCCGTACTTCTTCGCCGCCATGTTCTTTTTCGCCATTGGAGAGGCATTCCGGACAGGCACCCATAAGGCCATGATCTTCACATGGCTTCGCCTTCAGGGACGCCTCGATGAAAAGACCCGCGTTTATGGGTACACCCGCTCGTGGTCAAAACTGGGGTCAGCCTTTTCAATTATCATCGCCACCCTGTTTGTCATTTTTACGAAGAATTACTCTTCCGTCTTCCATCTTTCCATCGTTCCCTATGTATTCGGACTTGTAAATTTCTTATACTACCCTGTAGAGCTAGAAGGACCCGTCCGTGAGCGAGTCGCTCTATCCGATATTCTCGAACATTTATGGACTACACTCCGCGATTCCCTGAGGATACGGCATCTGCGCCGCCTGATTGTCGAATCGATGGCCTTCGAGGGAGTGTTTGAAGCGGTGAAGGATTATCTCCAACCGGTGATCAAAGCTATGGCTCTGACCATCCCTTTGTTTGTGTATATGGAAAATACACGCCGAGGCGCGATTATTGTGGGGATGGTCTATTTCGCCTTACACCTGCTATCCGCATGGGGAAGCCGCATGTCACACAGGATCACACAGCATGCGGGCGGAGAGGAACGAGGCGCCTATCGTATCTGGAAGGTCGCACTCATTATCTATTGCGTATTGGCGACCCTTCTGTACCTGCAATGGTATTACGCGGCAATCGTGGGATTTGTGGCCCTGTATGGTATTCAGAACCTGTGGAGACCGATACTTATCAGCCGGTTTGACGGGTACGCAACGGAGACACATGGGGCAACGGTTCTTTCCGTCGAGAGCCAGGCGAAATCTCTCTCAACCATTGCGACGGCTCCCCTTCTCGGCATTGCTGTGGACGGTATGAAGCAACACGTATTCGGAGGGGAATTCTGGCCGGTCGGGGCAGTTGGCGCAGTGCTTGCCTGTATTATGCTGGTTACCTTTCCGGCACACAGAAGGCAGTGACGCATTATTCCTGGTCATGACACAATCATATTCATAACCTCAGTGCCGGATCGCAGGTTATCCTTCGACAAATGCCTTGAATCTGCCGAGACCCTCTCTGATGTCCTCTATATCGATACCCGAATAGGCCAGTCGCAGATAGCAGTCCTTCTCGCCTTCCAGCGGATGTCCGAAATGCAGCCGGGTGCATACCGATACGCCGGTTTCATGCAGCAGGGCCTTGCGGAATGCTTCGAGATCGTCAAACCCTTTCCGTTTCATCGCTCCGGTAATATTGGGATACAGATAGAAGGTCACATTCGGCCGGAAGCAGCGTACACCTTCTATGGAATTGAGAATATCCACTGCCACATCTCTTCGTGCCTTGAAGATATCCAGCATCTTCCGGACTGGGGCCTGATCTCCGGTCAGTCCTTCCATGGCGGCGTATTGTACGAAATGATTCGTGCACGATTCGTCATTGACATTGAGTCTGGTTATAACATCAATGATATCTTGCGGTCCGATGGCTGCCCCCAGTCTCCACCCGGTCATGGCAAATTTCTTGGAAAAGGTGTACAGGATTACGCATCGTTCGGCCATACCCGGAAGGGAAGCAAGGGAAATACTCTTTCCCTCGTATCGAACATCGTAATAAGCCTCATCGCAGAGCACGTAAAGGTCATGCTTGATAGCCAACTCTGAAAGTTTTTCCAGCTCCTGGAGGGAACATTCCGCACTCGTGGGATTCTGCCAGTCGTTGAATATGAGCAGCTTTGTACGCGGTGTCAGCTGTCGTTCGATAGCATCCATATCCAGCGTGAAGGTTTCCTTCCCTTCAACATATCCATAGGGCAGGGCCTTTCCTCCCTGAAACGCTATTTGTGATTCGTAAATGGGGAACCCGGGATTGGGGTACAGAACCTCATCCCCGGTGTTCATGAGCGCCAGAAGGAACTTGTTTATAACCGGTTTTCCGCCCGGCTGGATGGACACATTTTCCATGGTATAGTTGATACCATGGGATCTGTTGACATTTTCTGCCAACAGTTCGCGTAACCGGGGTATTCCCGCATTCGGGCAATACCTTGTCTTTCCCTCGCGCATTGCCCGTTCTGCCGCATCCATAATGTTGGCAGGGGTCATGATATTGATATCACCCAGATGAAATGGATATACCGTGTTACCCTCTGAAGCGAAAGCGGCCGCCTCGGCTGAAACCGTAAAGGCCGTTTCACTTCCCAGGCGTTCTATCCTGTCCGCTAATCTCATGATCTTTTCCCTCACAAACATACACCGAATTTAAGAAAAGTCGAAATCTGTACGGCTATCCCGAATATTTCGGGATGCCCATCTCTTCCGCATTGAGAATACTTGGAGCCGCTTCCGGAGGATCATCTTCCAGGAAGGGCGAAACGCTATCCCCCTTCCATGCCGGGTACCTCCGCAGAATTCCCGCCACGTTTCCCGCCGCAAGAATTGCCATGCTCTGCCTCGTCCAGATGGTTGCCGACCCGAGATGGGGCACAATAACCACATTGTCAAGTTCCACCAGTCCGGGCTTCAGATCCGGCTCATCCTCAAATACATCGAGTCCCGCCCGAAAGTCAGGATTATTCCGGCAGTGATTGACAAGGGCCTCTTCATCGATCAGCGGCCCTCTGCTCGCGTTAATCAGTATAGCGTTTTTCTTCATCAGCTCCAGGCGTCCGGCATCTATCAGATGGTGCGTGGTCTCGTCGAGTATCGGGTGGAGGCTCACAAGATCGGCCGTTTGAAGCAGTCCTTCAATACTCTCCATTTTCCTGCAGGTCACCGGCTGTTCGCCTCGTGATCTCAGAAAGTCCGCATAGGCGGCTATGTCTTCTTCGAGATTGTTGTTCCGGTACAGATCGTAATAGACGAGATCCATCTTGTGGCCCTCAACCATCATGCGTGCATAGGCGGCACCGATTCGTCCCGCGCCTATCACACCCACCGTCTTTCTATTGAGAAGTTCTCCGAGGAAAAGGTTCGGAAGCCAGCCATGATATCTTCCCTCACGTGTAAATCTGTCTGCCTCGACCACCCTGCGTGCCGCCGCAAACGTCAAAGCCACGGTCATCTCTGCGGTTGTTTCCGTCAACACGCCGGGAGTGTTTCCCACACTGATACCGTGTCGTGTCGCTGCACCGATATCAAGGTTGTTGTACCCCACCGCATAATTACTGTAGGCGATCCCTCCGGCCTTCTTAAGAACTGAAAATAATTCATCCCCCCAGGCTTCGGTCAGTTGTCCAATGGCTCCCGAACATCTGTCTCCTATGGCGGATCTGATCTCGTCTATACCTAGGATTTCCGTCGAAGTGCATACTTCAACCCTGCAGTCGGCCTGCATGAGGATTTCGATCCATCGTTCACCGGGCAATTCCTTGGTAACAATCACACGCCTGTTGCCCTGAGGATTGTAGACCTTCCATTTTTCATGATGTAACATAAAATTCTCCTTTCACGGCTTGTGCAAATCACCTATGCAGAAGCTTCCGGAACATCTCAATGGTAACATAACACGTGGGAAATTCAATATAGAAATGCGACCGAGCAGATTTTCGGTAGAAAAGGTTATATCGCCGAAACAAGGTGGATTCGGTAGGTTATCCATCTAGGAGATCGAGATGTTTCCTCCGCTCTTGACAATGATTCTCTCCCGCTCGAGCTGTTTAAGGATTTCCTGCATGAGATCCGCCTCACAGTGAAACGCACTTATCACGTCCGGCTCGGCCAAGGAAGTCTTTTCCAGCAAAAGCCGGATGATCGCCCCCCGTATCTGGCGAACTGAGCCTTCGAAGGGCGATTGTTTCTGATGATGGGAGCTTTTCCGTGCCGGATTGGCGTGAGCCTTTTTCAGAAACGTTCCGTAATCCATGAGCGCGTTGTACCATCGGCGCGGATTGTCATGGTCGAGTGTTTTCTCTACCAGCGGACGAAGGTCGGAATCGGAGACAGTCTCTTCCTGCGAGAAAAAGTAGTGGATGAAAACGGCTCTGATATTGGTCTCTATGAAGATCACCGGTTCGTTGAATGCGAAAGCTCTCACTGCCCGGGCTGTTGCCGTACCGATCCCCGGCAGTGAAACAAGTGATCCCTCGTCACGGGGAATAATACCTCCATGAAATGCGACAATTTTCTGTGCTGACTGTTTCAAGGCGAGTGCCCGGCGGTTGTATCCCAATCCCTGCCATGCGCCCAGCACATCATGGAGAGGTGCCGAGGCAAGGGAAGAGACATCGGGAAAGTGCTGAAGAAACTCCTCGTATTTCAATAAAACCCGGGGTGCCTGCGTCTGCTGAAGCATGATTTCCGATACGAGGATCCGGTAGGGATCGGTGGTTTCTCTCCAGGGAAACTGCCGACTGTGTCTTCTGTAATAGTCATAGACCGTTTCACGAAAATCGGCCACACGGCTGGCGGTAAGGACGGTTCTGTCGTTCATTGAGATGGCATTCCGTCCTTCATCCTTCAGCCGTTTCCTGCCCGTCACCGGCATACAGGTAGGGTTCTACTGTCTGCTTCAGGTCTTTCCAGAAAGCCGTTCGTTTCGGAGAACCGACCGGTTCCTGCGTGGGAAATTCGAGAAGTGGCACCCTGATCCCTTCCTTTGCCAGCTCTTCATCAAGGATCTCGGCCATGATCCCCATGAGAACAGGTTCATCGGGATCGGGCTGTTCCACCGGGTTCGGTGATTCCGTCTGGTATTTATTCACTTTATGGCGTCCCCAGCGGATTCCGCAGGTCGGGCTGTTTTTGAGACCGATAAAGCAGGTAAGGCGGTAGTTCTGTGCAATAAACTCACGGACCATCAGCAGGGGAATAGTCAGCAGCTGTTTGCAGTGTTCACGGAAGAAGATATTGTCATATTGCTGGCGGCCCTGAGGATTACGCATCAGGCCCATAGCCGTTGTCTCCGGGCAGGGGTATTGAATAATTCCGACCCGGCGGTCCATGAGATAATCGGTCAGTTCATGGGAAAGAGGAAAATTCTGTCCCAAAAGATGGACCCTGCAGTAGGGATTGATGAGGCACTGGGCGATCAAGATAATCTTTTTATCCTTTTTTGTCATGACCTGTGATCTCCTTAAAGAGTGGCGGGGTCTGCAGATCTATCAGATCGTATCGCCTATCAGCGGAAGAATGCGGTCGATGTGAAAATACACAAGATATTTCTTATCATGGGAGCCTTTCGTATGATTGCCGTGGCGAGGCCGTGATCTGATGTCCTCTATCACTTTCAGATCCTCCGTCTCCCCGGTTCTGGTAAGGTAGAGACGCCTACCCATATACCCCTCACCCGCTTCCCGGAACAGGTAGATGGCACTGCTATTCTCCGTGAGGTTTGCATGGGTCAGGCGATCGGCCATGATAAAAGCAATGGTCTGATCATCGATAAAATGCGGCCTGCCGTATATGGCGGCGTTCACTTTTCCGGACCCGTCAGCCGTGGAAAGTACGCCTGTACCGACCCTCTTTTCAAAATATTCGCTCAGTGACATGAATGTTCCCTCCTTTCACATCTTCCCTTAAGCGTCATGGTTCATCCGCCTTATACCATGGCGTTCATAGGACAACATAGATTCCCCCATTGCTATCCCTGCATGTCATAGTCATTCCCTGAGGCTCAGTTTGTACGACCGTATCATCATGACAGGATGGTAGGAATGCTTTGTCTGAGCCATGCCCGGCACCCCCATATCGCTTTCTTTGTTTATGAACTGAAGTTCCGAAAACAGTCTGCGGGCACACTCCCTGTCAAAAAACTGGTAGAGGCCCTTAAACTGAGCCGAAGCTTTCTGGAAGTGGAGTACGCTCATCGTTTCCGTAAGTTGCGAAGCGATACCAAAGGCCTGCGTTATTCCATCGATTGAAAGCATAATACCACTGAATCCGAGGGTATCGATATTATACAAGGCATTCCTGGTAGCGTTCCACTCGCAGGCAAGATCTTCGTCCCTGTCCACATCGCAGTCCCGTTCCTCACACCACCTTTCCAGGAATTCCAGGCAACCAGGCACATCTTCCGGCGATATGGTCTTAATAGTGACGGCCCCCCCTTGATCGAGATAATTCCGTTCAAACTGTTTGACAAGGTTTCTCTTTTTCGAATACCTGTTGCCGGCCAGTGTGGCCAGATCTTCCGTCCGATACACGTAATCGTCGTATCCATCCTGCTGTTCGACTACGAAGTACTTCTCAATGGTACTCTTTCCATGCCTCTCGATGTAATCCTCGGGCACAAAGCAGTACGTACCATAGCCGGTTTGACTGGATATATGAGAAAGCTCCTCTGGCGAGCTTTCCCTGCCAGGGGATATGGGCAGGATCAGGTACGATCTCTCCTTGTGTCGGGTGAAGTTTGCGTAAACCAAGAGACTGTCATTGTGAATGGCGCCATAGGGTTGATACACCTCGTTTTTCCAAACGATGATCGATGAGAGAGAATAGGGGCAGAGCTGATACCTCTGTTCTGAGAAAAACGATGTAAGGTGTGTATAATCTGCTGGTACGATCGGTTTGAATATCATCTCTTCAACCTCAACATAGGGGATGCCTGGTCCATGATGGAAAAGCCGATCCGCTCATAAAAAGGATGGGACCTCCTTTCGGCTATAAGACCGATCCAGTGTATTCCGTCTTGTTCGAGTCGATCGATCAATAGTTCTATAATCCTGGTTCCGATCCCCCTGCCCCGGTAAGAATCCATAACCGTAACATCCTGTATATAGGCGTCGCTGGCCCGGTCACTGATGGCTCTCCCCATACCTATGATGGTCCTATGATGGCGTGCAACAAGAAAACAGTGGCTCCCTTTGATTATTTGTTTAACCATTTCGGGGTTGTCTTCTTCCTGTTTCCACCAATCTTCTCGCCGGTAGAGGTCCGTTATTTCTCGTATCTCATCGGCGACGGGTTTTTCGATAAAAGAGTACTGTAACATTTTATTAATGGTATCAAAATTGTTCAGATAAGTCTACTCTCGGATAATGTACTTACAGTACTGGCTTATTTACATTTGACATGATTGAGATTTCGAAGATAAGGCCCAGTGTTTCTGATAGAATTGAATCCCTGCTCGGTACCTGTGTTGTTAATTGCCCTTATCGTGATCCCAGTATCATCCCGTCGCATAACATTAATACAACCGTATCTCTGCTCGATCGTAAAGATGTTTTCAAGGCCCGTTCCCATAACATGAGAAAGTATAATCCGGTTGACGCCGGCATGGCCTACGATAAGAATGGTACCAGTGGCTTTGGTGATAATAGTAAAGAAACATTCGAGAACCCTGTGGCTGCAGTCAAGAAAACTTTCCCCTCCCGGTGTTCGGTACCTGACGATATCTTCGCCCCGCTTTTCATATTCTCCGGGATAGTTTGTCATGATTTCAGAGACGTGTAATCCTTCCCACGTACCAAGATTAATTTCATTCAACCCCGGTTTATTCCTGACAGCGATACCATGACGTTCAGCGATGAGCTGTGCCGTATGCCGTGAACGGATAAGATCACTGGAATAGATTTTCTCTATGACAATGTCCTTGAATGCGAGACTGAGAGCACGAGCGTGCTGAATGCCCGCTTCGCTCAAGGGGATATCGGTCTGACCGATAAAGATCCTCTCAGTCGATCGGGGTAACAGTGGTTCGCAATGGCGTATGATGTAAATGGTGATATGGTTCATAAGGACTGTCCCCGAGAATGTTGTAGATTTTTTCGCCATTAATCTTTTCGATGCGCTGCAGGATCGTCTCCGCATTCTGGAATCGCTGCTCGACGGCCTCAATAATTTCGGGATTATCCTTGAACAGTTCTCGGGCACCGGCAAAGCGATTTTGTAGCGGTACGATACGGTTTTCTTGTACCAGCTTATCTGCCAGATAAATGACCTCCGCTTCGTCGAGATAATCTCTCGTTACCAAATCTATATTCACATGCGAACCGACTATTGCAGCAACCTTGGGGTATCCAAGTTTCAGAATGATTTCACTACCCGTCTGATCGTGCCTCCTCCGTCCTTTTGCTATATCGTGAAGGAGAGCCGATGCTTCAATCAGAGAAAGGTCAAGACCAAACCCATGACGGTTGAGGTACGCGGCTATTTTTCTGGCTATGGCGGCAACCTTCTGTGAATGATTGATTATTTTCTCGGAAACATGCAGGTCGCGCAGGAGATTGTAACACACGGTTAAAGTCGGAGCAGTCCGTGAAGAATCAAGATCCAGCAGATGCCTGTATTCAAAGGGAGTATTGATATCGATCAGTATTCCCAGATCCTCGGCCTCAATATCGACGGCATCTTTTTCGTGCCGCCGCAGAAGCCCTCGCATCCCGTCCGGCTGTTCCGTCGTGAGAATTTCCTGTATATATTCTGTTGCTATCAAAGGCGGATGCCCGCGAAAACCCTGAAAACAAGGGTATATGATCCGTGCCCCTGTATTAGAGTAGGCTACGGCGAGTTTCTTAATCGTTTCCGAATCTACGATGGGCATGTCCACCGGAAGCAGGAAAAAAGCTTCAATGTTCCTTTCAAAACTTTCGACCCCTTTTCGTATCGATGAATACATACCTTCTTTAAAACGGTCATTGAGTATATAGCGGACTCCGTGCCGATCTACAATGGGGACAAGATCGCCTGCCCGATATCCGAGAACCACGCGTATATCGTTAATACCGGCCCTCCTGAAGCAAGTAATGGTATGTTCGACAACCAGTGACCTGTTGAGTGACAGCAATGGTTTTAACTCATTCATTCTCGATGAATAACCGGCGGAGAGAATGAGGGCTGTCAGTGTCGTGTCTTTTTTCATCGGAACAACTCCGCTCTTTCCTTGATCAGCTCCGCGGCAATGCTGACGGCTATCTCCTCCGGCGTTTCGGCCTTTATGTCAAGCCCGATCGGAGAATGGACCCGTGCGATAGCATTATTGGATAATCCTCTCTTGTGCAACATGTCATATATTCTGTCCCGCTTGATGCGGCTTCCAATCATTCCGATATATCCGGCATGTGCATTAAGTGCCTGTTCAAGAACGGTTCCGTCATGAAGGTGTCCACGCGTCACAATGACGATGTAGCTCGTCCTGTCGATCATGAAATGCTTAAAAACGGCTTCGAAATCATCGAGGACAACGATTTCATCTGCTACAGGAAACCGGTCACGGTTGGCGAATTCCCGGCGATCATCCATAACAACAGTCCTGAAGTTAACGGGTTTCAAAAGGGGTACGAGCTTCTGAGCCACATGGCCGGCACCGATGATAAAGGCTGTGCCGCTGTCCCCGATCGTTTCCATGATAACACGGCGATTTTCAAGAATCGTAAAGATGTCGTACCGGTTGGTTCTCCGAGAAAGTTGCTGTAACAGATCATAATCGCACTGTATCATACCGGTGACAGAACCGTCCTGCTCGATAAGCAGCTGTTTCCGAGATGCCTCCTCACCTGGACGATCGGGGATGAGTGTTACCAGCCGGGAAAGCTTTCCCTGTACGAGATAGTGGGACATGGACCGGTAGATCTGCAGATAAGCCGGATCATCAGCATCGATATAATCAACCAGCACTTCAACGGCGCCTCCGCAGGTCATATCGATTGTTTCCAAGTCCAATCCGCTCAAGTCATACCGCTTTATACAAGCCTTTCTTTCAGAAAAAACTGTCATGGCCGTTTCCAGAACCCGTGCTTCCAGAAGCCCGCCGCCGATGGTTCCCGTGATGGTTTTGTCCTGACGGACAATCATGTGCGCGCCGGCCGATCGCGGGGTCGACCCATCATGAGCGATAATGGTTGCAAGAACAAAACTTTCCTTGTTTTCCAGAAGGGTAAGGGCCTTGTTGATAATGCTTTTCATTCAATCACCGTAACATCCTAACTCGAATAACTTCTTATGCAATAAGCCCGGACATCGAAACTATCCGCCTTTCCGAGATTATGAGAAACTGCTTTTTTATCGCCATGAGTAAAAAGATATGCAGGCGACCTTGATTTTTAAAACGAACCGTTCATTCTCATTTTGTCGATAGTTCGCTTTGCCGTCCCCCTCGAATGGGGCCATGGAGCATCACAATGAATAATATCCGCACATACCTTCAAATTCCCGCTGTCTTCAGCCGCACCGACGGCAGGAATTGTCCGGAGGGCTTCAATAATCCGCATCGAACCGCCAGAATCTTCACAGGGACCTGCCATCCTGCAGGTCACATACAGACGGTCCTTTCCTTTTTCATATGAAACGGCAGCCGTGAAATCGAGTATCCCGCATAGGGGAAACAGGGCATCATCCAGATCACCGATCGTCAGGATATCTCCGCTATAAAGCGTTATTTTCCCGGACATTCGTTCGAATACCGGTTCCAGCCTTTTTAAAACAGTACCGCACGGACAGGGTGCGGGGATAAAGCGACTAATGTCACCCGTACGGTACCGTATGAGAGGCATTCCCTCTCTGGTCAGCGTGGTGAAGACGATTTCTCCCGACTCTCCGTCTCGCAGTGATTCACCGGTTTCGGGATCAACGATTTCGATCAAGAGATCAGCTTCACGGATGTGATACCCGGCCAAGGCTTCGCATTCCACACCGCCGCCGAGCCCCATTTCGGTCATGCCGTAGTGATTGAATACATTGCATTGCCAGACCTGTTTTAGATGGTGAGCAATCACAGGGGGAATACGATCCGTACTGAGAAGCACACTGCGTAGTGTGAGAGAAATTTCATGCGCTTGCTGATACTGTACCATGGCGTATACCTGAACAGGAATTCCAACGATGCACTGCACGTCTTCCTCAACAGCTCTTTCAACCGCCCGGCCCGCATTTTCGACAGGGCCGTGAAGGATTCCCTGGACGCCCAATCTGTCCAAGCCCTTTTTGAGGAGATCTCCAATGCTGCCGGGACGATCGCCCGTCATGAGAATAAGAACCTTCTCTCCCAAGGCTACCACAGCTTCCATCCCGTGATGAAAAAAATCGATCGTGAGTTCCTGGTCTTTTTCCGTGAAGAAAACCCTCTTGGGCTTTCCGGCTGTACCTGAAGTCGGAAGTGTAACTACGCGGGCGATACGATCCGGATGAACGCAGAGAAAGGATTGAGGATTCTCTCTGAGATCATCGGTCGTTGTGAAGGGAAGGCAGGCAATATCGCTGATATCTGATAAGCGATCTGTCTTTATGTGTCCCAGAAGACGCCGGTAAAAAGGGCTGGCTTCTTGGGCTCTTGAAACGGTCTCTATCAGTTTATGCAACTGGTACCCTTGAATTGCCTGACGGGTCAGAGGTCCGTGTGTATGCCCTATTTTTCTTCTTATCCATTCTTCAAGCGGAGTTATCTTCATTTTTTACTATTGTTTCCTGTACAGTGGTCTTCCGTTGTTGTCGGTCAGGTTATAGGCACAGAAAGGGATCCGTTTATCTTCAGGGCTCATAACATGAAGACAGCATGACTGTAATCGTTCCAGATCGAGATTCCAGACATCCTGAAAGGCCATACCGGTAATGCTGAAGCTATAGGTTCGAATACTGTTGATCAGTTCGTCCCAGCCGTCAAGATTGACGGATTGATGCTGTTCACAGCATGATCCGTCCGCGTCGGATAATCCCCATCGTCTCGCCACAAAGGAACGTTTTTTGGAGACGGCATCTTCGCAAGAGAAGGACGCACAACTGCATGTATTTTCGGATTGCGACGTCCATGACGAGATACGACCGTCGGGCATGACGGTAAAATCCCCATGAAATGAGCACAGCGGGTGTTCGCAGTTTCCAGATGCAAACTGATCTGCTTTAAAGAGCCCCCTTGTTTGATCTTCAATTGCAGCAATAATCTCAGGGAGTGTAATACGTTCATTATCTGTTGGGGGTGATGGATAACGCCCGAAATAGCTGACCGGCTGGAAATGGACACCCCTGACGTGGGGCTGTCGTTCCAGCGCAAAGGTAACAATCGATCCGATATTATTCGAATTAATACCGGGGACAATGGTCGGAACCAGAACAACGCCCAGGTTATGATCCCTGCAATTCGAGATTGCCTGCTCCTTCTCCTCCAGCAGCGGTCCTCCTCTCAATTGACGATAGATATCATCATGAGTGCCGTCGAACTGGAGAAAGACCGATGACAGTCCAGCATCCTTCATTTGTGCAAGATATGCACTGTCACGGGCAATACGCAGGCCGTTGGTGTTTACCTGGAAATATGAAAAACCCAGGGAGCGACCGACTGCTATGATATCCGACAGATCGTCACGTAGTGTGGGTTCACCGCCGGAGAACTGAATATTGAAAGGACCTCCCTCGCTCATCAGGATCTGAAACCACTGGCGGATACGGTCAAGTGAAGGGTCCACGGAATCTGTCTTACCTGCATCGGCAAAACAGACGGGACAGTGCCGGTCACATCGCTGAGTGACTTCTAGAAGAACGCAGCAGCTTTCACGGAGGTGATGGGCACAAAGACCACATTCAAAGGGGCAGCCTTCCCCTTTCGTCTGCATCGCGCCACCGCGGAGTATGAAATTCCATGAGTCGAATGTGGGCCGACCCCGCCAGACAACCGTCTCGAAGGTGCCGTGATCGGGACAGGTTTTTCGCAAATAGATGTCGCCGTTCTTTCTAATCCTTACGGCCGGTATGCGCTTGAGGCACTGTGGACAGAGGCTCTCAGTCATATCAGGAAATCTGACCAGTGGTTCATTCATAGGGCACACGCTTTGTCGATATATCCGTATTCAGCGAGTATTTCCAAGGATTTTTCATACGTTGCCGACATAATTTCGGGACAGCGGCTTAACCGGTTGCCGAGATTATCACCAATTATGTCCTGACATCTCATGCTTCCATACAGGGGCATATATGCATCCTTGAACCATGCGACCAGTTCGGGGATCAGGTATCCTGCTGCAGCCTCTCTGTCAAAGAGGGACAGCATACACGCCGCACCGCTTATAATGCCGCATGTTTCACCCGAAAAGAGGCCGTTGCAGAGACCGGCTACTGCCTGAACAAGATCGGGATTGGTCTTTCCCTGCATTTCAAGACCCAGGATGACCATGATCTGACTGCAGCAGTATCCATCCATGCCGAGTTCCATAATGTGTTCTGAACTTGAATTCAAAAAGTAACCTCCTTGGGAGTATTCTCTTCTGCTGGATGTTTCCGAGCTATGCACAGGAAATATCCCGGTTTCATCCCTTTACGGTCGGATCCGTTACAGGTTCCCGTAATCTTGTCCGACCAGAAATGATTCAGAGAGCCGTGGTTCCATATGATGTCGATGATGAACTGTCTCAAAAGGGCCGTCTGATCCTCCCAGAGGGTGACATGAAATCCGTGACGGACAATTGTTCCGAGAATATTTTCCGGCGACTGTGCGCCCTGAAGGCATGATTGTATCAACGATGTCTCGTGAGACTGCGTACGACCCGGTTCTTTACAATAGAGGTCCGTGATGGCAAGCCAGCCGTTTGTTTTCAGAACTCGACGACATTCAGACAGCACCATATCCGCATCGTTCATCACCGAAAGGCTGCACTCCATGAGGATGCCATCGGCCGTTGCATCCTTGAAGGGTAATGATTCACCGCAACCGACCATGAGTGGCGGTAAGGGATTGGATTCTCTACCCCGCGATATAAGGAAGTGGGACGCATCGATTCCCACCGATTTCAGTTGATGCCGGGTATGGAGATATTGGGCGGTCGCGCCCATGCCACAACCGACATCAAGGATGAGCATCTGCGGTTGGAACTGGCACAAACCGACAATCCTTCGTGTCAGCTCAAACCCACCGGGGCGAATTGTTTCTCCCGTTATCTGAAAGGTTTTTTCCTGCTCATAGAGCCGGCATCGATTTACTGATTCCATGTACTGCTACTTATCTTCCAGATTTTGTTCTACTTCCAGCATTCTGCCCTTGGCAAGTTCTTCCGGAACAAACACGAGTCCGCACTTTGGACATTTCAGCAGATCAGCGGTGAAGGTATTGCCGAGGTAGTTGAAGGTTGCCTTCCCGGGTTTGAGCGGTTCCTGACATTTCACACAGATGACGTGTGGTTCAGTAGATTGAATCGTCATGACGGTATCTCGTCTTCTATAATCTGCAGCCGGTGGCTGTAGGCATTGTGAATGCGATATCCCTCCGGTTCGGAGGTGTACTCCACCCAATAGGTGATAATTTCTGGCCTGAGATGTGCCATAAAATGCCCGTTATCGGGATTAAAGACCTTATTGCCCGTCCTTTCGGCATGATGGATCACCCGTTGAACATCCTCTACGAGGATACATTGATCCTCCATCTTTTTCTCCATCTGTGGAGAAATCAATACGGCGGTTGTTTCAAATTCCTCTCTCATGGTTTCAGTGGCTCCCCACAGTCTTTTCAGTAAGGACGCTTTCAAACGGATACGGTTATCATTGCGTACCGAATAGCCCGGTCCCCGATGGAAGGCCTCATCCCGCATATTCTTACCAAATATGAGATCGAAAAGATGGAGACTCGGCTTTCCGTATCGTGCAAAAAAGTCACGGCAATTGGAACAATACGACACATAGTCGGCACTGCTCAGGCTGATACGGTCGGTAATGACACGCTGCGTTACCTCCCGGTTGATGTGATATAGAAGGCCACCATAACCGCAGCATTCCGTTTTGGTGCGATTCAACGGCAACTCTTCGATGACATACCCGAGTTGTGTAATCAGTCGTCTGACGCTATCCTGGATAGAGGTCTCATATCGGGCGGAACAGGAGTCATGGATTGCCAGAACGTGCCCTCCCCCCCTTTGGGCATCCGGGGGAAGGCCGGTTCGCTCAAATATTTCCCACAGAGATTCAATCGGAATATCGGACAGATTCTCTTTGAGTACGTGATGACAGGTTGGGCATGCCGTAACAACAGTTGGGCAGCCCATGTTCTTCCAGAGCATCGAGAACTTATGAATTTCTTCCAGAAAACACTCCTGCCTGCCCGCCCATTCCGCCGGCACCCCGCAGCACCGGAGCATGAGTCCTACCTCCTCGTGGAGTTTACTGCGAAGATAGTCATACGTTTTTTCCACGTAATCCGGCCTAGATGCTGTCAACTGACACCCTGGAAAGAAAAGAAACCGACTCGACTCCATATTGGGTGCGTGACGGGTTAAGGTACATTTTTCACTGTTACTGAAGAGCATATCCCGTATGGGAAAATAGTGAAAAGCCTCAGGCATATTACCGCTATCAACCATAATTCTGCGGGCTTCTCGATTAACGAAACCGAGATCCAGGTCCGTGGGACATACCTCCCTGCATAATCCGCACAAGCGACAGGCATTGATAAATTTTGTAGCCAAGCGCATGCCGAATCCCCGATGAAGAATCAGATTTTTAGATATGGATCTAAGACATTTGCCGGGGTATTGATCGAAGTACGCCAGATATCCGCAATGTTTCACGCACTCCATGCACTCACACTGGAGACATCGACCGGCTTCCCCTATGGCCTCATCGCGCGAATACCGGTCTTTGAATATCCGCATGGGGACGGCCGGAAGCGGTTCAATCCCTTCAATATTGGTATACAATTCCGTTGCATACGGTGCTTCATGATCGCGACTCGCCGTGAGTGATACCTTTTTTACATACCGGTCGATAGAGGTGGCCGTCCTATAACCGTCTGCAACAGAAGAGATAGGTGAAATACATCCCGGCGACAATCGAAGGCTTCCTCCGGCAAATACACCTTCTATTTCCGTATGGTACGAGACGTGGTCGATGTGAAAGGATCCTGTTGCGTTGCGGCGCAGCAACGGGTCAATCACTTTCGTGTGACCGGGACCATAGTAGACGGCATCAAAGTCACGATAGAGATCCTGCACCGTAACGGTGGTATTTAGTTGAACGGATATACCTGCCTTGACTATCTTGTCGGTTTCCCTGAGAAGGATTGATGAAGGGAGGATATCTGGCGAAAGGGTGCGGAGTTGCCCCCCAAGGGCATCCGCTGCTTCATAGAGGGTTATTCGATATCCTTTTTTTCTCAGCTCCAATGCAACCGTCAGTCCACTCAAACCACCTCCAATTACCGCGATTCGCTGCGTCTTTTCACGAATTGGTTTTCCGCTTTCTTCCGAAATGGATCCGTATTCAAGACAGGCTCGCTCAAGGGCTGATATTGACAGTGCGTCTCCAACTTCCTTTCTTTTACATTGTTTCTGACAGGGATGATCACAGATCCTTCCGATAATGCCGGGAAACGGTATTGTATGGGAGAAGATTTTCAGCGCTTTATCAAAATCTCCTTTTGCAACAGCCCCGATTAGGGCGCGTACATCGACATGCATCGGGCAGGAACTGGTACATGCCGGTGCATGTGCTTGGATGCACTGTTGTTCAAGTTGTTGAATCTCTCGAGGGTCCATTCTTGGCATGAGTTCGATTTTTCTACCGCCGTATCATATGGTAGTAAGGCTGTGCACGATCACTCGTGCACAGCCTATGATAAGGGGGTACCAGCCGTGGTTACTTTGATTGAACCTTTAACCCTGCCAGTACTTTTTCCGGAAGCGCCGGAAGGTTGGTAATTCGCACACCGCACGCGTGGTAGATGGCATTGATTATTGAAGGATGGGGCGCTGTCAACGGCAGCTCACCGCATCCCGCTGCACCGAAAGGACCGGTCGGACGAGGAGTCTCAAGATAGTTTACTTCCAGCGCATCCGGAACGTCTTTTATAAAGGGGATTCCGCAACGAACCATGTTTGTGTGTTTCTTCAGATCATCGAAATCCTCTGACAGGGCCAATCCTATTCCCTGCGCCAGTCCGCCGAGCAACTGTCCGTCGACGGCCAGCTTGTTTGCAATAACACCGACGTCGGCATTCATGGTCATCCCGACAACCTGAACAGCTCCAGTCTTTACATCGACCTCAACCTCTGAGAGGAAAACACCGTACATATAGGTCGGGACGGGTTTATACTGCATCGTCTTTTCCTCGATCTTGCCGCAATAGGGGGCGGTGGAGAAACTTCCGTTGTGTCGAAGAAGAATATTCTCGGCCACCATTTCATCATAGGTACGGTATGTACCATCAGGTTTGCTCATGGCCTTTATGAGTTTGTTGCACGAGTCAATGATGGCGTTTCCCACCATATACTGGCAACGGCTCGCTGCAGCCGGCCCGCTATTAGGACACTTTGCCGTGTCATTCAGATACAGACGGATTTGTTCGGGCTTCAGTCCCAGCGGTTTTAATGCCTCGTGAGCCGTTGCCATCGATCCGATATCAGCTCCCTGCCCGCCATCTTCCCACGTGTTGTAAATGGTAACGGTCCCGTCAGGATTCAGCTCTATATCGGAATTGGCAACATCCGCCGTATCACGGCCAGTATTGTACACGCCGACTGAGAGGCCAACACCGCGTTTTTTATCGGCAGTCGTTTCCTTTTTGGCTCGCTCAAGAGCGGCTTCGTATCTCGGTTTCATCATCTCCATCAGTGTCGGCAGAGGGTGAACGTCGAGTTCGTCACCGGTAGGAGCGGTCGATCCGGGACGGTAAACATTCCTGTAGCGGATTTCCCACCGGTCCATACCGATTTTTTCCGCCATTTCATCGACCAGTACTTCTGATGCAAATTCCGCCTGAGGCGAACCGTAAGCACGGAAAGCGGAGCCGAAGGCATGGTTCGTGAAGACGGCCCTACCATATTCATTCATATTGGGGATATGGTATCCGGCCGCTATATTACGCAGGATTTTAATGGTGAGAAGATCACCAAATTCTGAATAGGGACCGTGATCCATATGAAAATCCGATTCCAGTGCCAGCATCTTACCGTCGTTGTCACAGGCCAGTTTCAGATTGGAATACACCGGTGATCGTTTACCCGTATACGTGATAAACTGGTAGTAGTTATATTCGAGGTAGGCGGGTCGACCGGTCGCCAGAGTGGCAACAGCGCACAGTGCCTCGAGCGTCGGGCTCAGTTTATATCCGAAGTTACCTCCCTGCGGATTCTGTATAATACGGATCTTATCGTTCGGAACACCCAGTCCCTCGGCGATCATCATCTTGTAGGTATAGATAGAGATGCTTTTTGACTGGATAACAAGCGTTCCGTCTTCGTCGAGGTACGAAAAACCGACATCAGGCTCGATCGCCAGATGGGGTTGGCGCTGGACATAAAAGCTGTCTTCCACTACATGGGGAGCACCCGCTATGATCGGTTTTGTATCTTCGCCCTTCACAAGTGCCTGTTCGAAATAGACATTCGGCGTTCCCGGATGAATTTCAATGGCGTCTTCCGCCGCCGCATCCAGTGCATTCATGTATGCCGGCAGTTCTTCCAGTTCGACTTTTACTTTATCCGCGGCGGCTCTGGCATGGGCATCCGTATCCGCACATACTATCGCTATGGCATCTCCGAATTGAAACACCTTTTCATCACAGAGGATCGGGCGCTCATATCCATCCGTTTTGCTCCAGGGATACAGAACAAAACCGAAAATCCGGTTACCTCCTTTGACATCCTTATGGGTAAGAACACACTCGACACCGGGCATCTTTTCAGCTTCTGATGTATCAATGGATATAATATTTGCGTGAGAAACCTTCGCCTGCACAAGGGCAAGTCTCAGAGTGCTTTCCGGAAGCTTCAGACCGAGATCCGCACCGTATTCACAGGTTCCGGTAACCTTCGAAATCCCGGTAGGTCTTGGGTAGTCGGTATTCCAGATACTGTCGCGATCAGACATTTTGAATTCGAGATCCTCTTTCTTTATCTCACCCCTTACGACTTTCGCCGCTTCCATGACCGCGTCTACCAGTGGCCTGTACCCCGTACAGCGACACATATTACGATGTTTCTGAAACCAGTCTCGAACTTCTTGCCTGCTAGGGTTGTTGTTTTCTTTCAGTAATTGTTTTGCAGAAACGATGAAGCCAGGGGAGCAGAAACCGCATTGAGCACCGCCGTGTTTCAACCATGCAACTTGAAGAGGGTCAAGATGGTCAGGCGTTCCGACCCCTTCGATTGTTGTTATGAAGGCTCCGTCGGGAACGGATTTCATTTTTCTGACGCATGATCTGATAACTTTTCCGTTGAGTATAACTGAACAGGCCCCACAGTGACCCTCGCCACACGCAAGTTTTGTTCCGGTCAGTCCCAGCTGTTTTCTCAGAACGTTTGCAAGTGTTTCTTCCGGTTCGCAAATGACGTCTTTAATGAGGCCATTTACATTCAACATCCTCTTCAACATGCTTCTTTCCTCCTGCTCTCTGCGTAAAATGTTTTATAAATTATCCTGGAATGATCCAGACCTTTTGAATGTTATCTTTGAAATATTCTTAACTCAGCCTCTGAAGCAAGATTTCAACTCCCGTTAGTCCTTTACGATATCGAGAACAAAACACTCAGTTCAGCACACTGTGCATTCTAGAGATTAATTAAACAGTTACAGTAAGTTATAAAAGATAACTCCGGCACAACAAAGAGCAATCTGACTATGTCATACCTGACATAATTAATTCCAATAGCAATAAACATGCCTCGATAAGGCTTTCATAAAGCAACCGTGATATCAGTAAATTATATAACGAAGGAATTCCTCGAAAACCATCCGAGTCGCATTCAACTCATCACGATACACAATATTTGTATAAACAGATAGTTACAATCAGCATATCGAGGTTCGGCGTGCATTCAATTAATCCTATTTTATATTAATAAGTTATAATCATCCGCGAACCGTTATCGCATCAATAAAGAAAGCAACGTGTAATTAAAACCAAAAAATACAGTTATTAATCCGAACTTTTTCACCCGCGAAGCATTACGTTACCTCGAAGCGTACTATTATTCCCTTTTCTTCGGAGGATGACGTTGCACCAATTAACTCAATGGAATCTGTAACAGACAACACACTGTCACTACTCATATGATTTGATATACAGTGCCCTATCTATGCCATTTATGGCATAGATATATACAAATTTGACCTCCCTGTAAAGTGGCTCTTATCGCCGTAGCAAAAATGTGAACCGGGGATTAACCGATGATTTTCTTACAATCAGCAAGATGCTCAATATCATTGAAAGAAATGATATTCCCTCTGCCATGAAGGAATTCCACAAGCGTCCTAGATGCCACGTCCACATGGACCTGATTGATTTGTGATAGATTGAGTTCTTTAACCTTGCAGAGGATTGTCATTATGGTGAAATTGTGCGCTGTAAAGAGAATCGTGCCCGGGATTTCGAGAATGCGTTCAACAACACCCCAGGCCCGCTTCTGAAGCTCGGCCAGTGATTCACCTCCAACCCCCGGCATCACCACGGAACCGGGATCATTGATCCATCGTTGCAGGAAATCACCATGATCCTGTAGTAACTCTCGAAAGGTTACCCCTTCGAAATCACCCATGTTAAGTTCCATCAGGCCTTCCTCAAGTTCGATCGGAAGGCGGTGAAAATGATTGATGGCCTCTGCCGTCTGAATAGCCCGCTTCAGTGGACTCGATATGATCGAATCGATCTTCTCGTTCTGTAATGATCGCGCGAGACTTACCACCTGGGCCCTCCCCCGCTTGCTGAGTTCGATGTCCGTTACGCCCTGTATCCGTTTCTCGCGGTTCCACACTGTCTGTCCATGCCGTACGAGTATAAGTTTCAATGGAAAATCCTCAGCATAATGAAAGTGCTACAACCATAATGATGAATATGACACTGTCCTCTTTCTTGCCCCTTGCCGGATACTGGGCGTCGATCCAACTCAAACCTGACAGAAATGATATCAAGGATTTCTTTTGCGTCTTTATCTTTTTCCCGGATAATTTCGACCGATTTTTGTTCCATGCAATCGGAGCCATTTCAACTCGATCGACCTACCTGATTGAAATTTTTCATCACAATCAACAGATTGTCCATCTGTAAGCAATCCCTTTGCGGCGGTCAAGTAAAAACTCAATCCATTGTACAGCATAATGAAATAAAGGGCTAATTGCACGGGGATATCAAATCACAGTGTCAATACTAGTGGCGATGCAATCCATTTTCTGATATGGTACACGCCCTTTGAAAAGGAAGCGTTTGGAGAATGTGAGGTTAACATATGAATACTGTCTATGGTTCACAAGAACTATGCACCAACGTTATCGGAAAGCAACTTTGTATTGGATGTGGGGCTTGTATCGACCTCTGTCCCTACTTCCGTTCCTATAAGGGAAAGACTTCCATGCTCTTCCCCTGTACTCTGCAGGAGGGACGGTGTTTCTCCTATTGTCCGAAGATAGAGGTGGATCTTGACAAGCTATCACAGCGCCTGTTCGGTCACCTCTACGACGGGAATCCTTTGGGACATTATATCTCGGTGAGCATGTCGCGTGCGGGTGAATCCGTCGGCAGCGGACAGTTCCAGGCGGGCGGAACGGTTTCGGCCATTATGGAATACGTCCTTTCCCGTGGGTACTGTGACGCCGTGGTGGTCACCGACCGAGAGAAACTACTGCCGATACCGCGTTTCGTTACGCAACCGGAAGAGATTCGAACCTGTTCTTCCTCCAAATACACGGCGGCTCCCACACTCTCGGCGTTCCACGGCGCCATGAAAGAGGGGTTTAAACAAATCGGAATTGTGGGAACACCCTGCCAGGTACTGGCCACCGCTCAGATTCGTTCCAATCCTATGGATGAAAAGGACTTCCACGATCCTACGGGACTCGTCGTCGGTCTTTTCTGTACCTGGGCGCTGGACTACAGGGCCTTCGAATCATATATTTCGACCCGGATCGACAAGGACGGCATCGAGAAAATCGACATTCCACCGCCCCCGTCGGAAATAATGGAAATCTATATGACCGGTGGGGACAAGGTATCCATACCCCTCAATGAAATACGGAAACTGGTTCCCGAAAGCTGCTCCTACTGCATCGACATGACCTCGGAATTTTCAGACATATCGGTAGGCGTCATGGAAGGACGCCCGGAAATGAACTCACTGATCGTGCGTACTGAACGGGGCCGCCGAATTATCGAAGAAGCGCAGCGGGATGGATACCTGATCATATCCGATATGCCTCAGGAAAATCTGGAGCATCTGATATGGGCGGCCGGTAACAAAAAGGAGCGTGCCCTCCTCAAGTCGACGCAAGAGAATATCGTCAACACGACACAGGAAGACCGTCTGTCATATCTCAGGATAAACCGTGAAACCCTTAATCAATACAGTGTGTAAGTGACGGGAGGCAAAAATGTCATACCTGAATGATAAACAAGAAGGATCTGTCCATCTCCTGATGGGCAACGAAGCGATCGTACGAGGCGCGCTCGAAGCGGGCATGCGTGTAGCCGCCGGCTATCCCGGCACGCCGTCGTCTGAAATCATTGAAGCCTTTTCGAAGGTTGCCCGGGAACGCAACATATACGCCGAATGGTCGACGAATGAAAAGGTGGCCGTGGAGGTCTCGTCGGCTGCATCGTTCGCAGGGCTCCGCACCATGTGCGTCATGAAACAGAACGGTGTCAATGTGGCATCTGATTTTCTCCTCCACCTCGCCAGTTCGGGAACCCGAGGCGGGATGGTACTGGTGGCATGCGATGACCCTGGAGCACTTTCAAGCGTCAATGAAGGCGAGTCACGCATCTTTGCACGGCTCGTCGAAATCCCCCTCCTTGAACCGGGAGATCTCCAGGAAGCAAAGGATATCACCAAACGGGCCTTTGAACTGTCGGAAGAACTCAGAAACCTTGTGATGGTTCGAAGCGTTACGCGCATGTCTCATGCCAGCGGCAATGTCACCTATGGCACGTTACCGGACACCACAACGCAGGCTGATTTCAAATGTAACGGTCCCATGTTCGATCCTGATAATGGTCCCGTAATCAGCATGGTCGTCGGAGCGGCAGAACTTCAGCACGGACCCCAGCAGGAAAAGCTCCGAAAGGCGGCGCGCCTGTTCGAAGACTGTTCCTTCAATACCTACACAGGACCAAAGAGCCCGGAACTCCTGATCATTACGAGCAGCGCCTGTAATCTCTACAGTCGCGAAGCGGTGAAATTGCTTGAAGCGGAAGACCGGGTGGGAATCTTAAAGCTCGCCACCACGTGGCCACTCCCTCCGAACCTGATCAGAAACAACCTCTCACGGACGGATAAAATTCTGATCGTGGAAGAAGTCCTCCCCGTTCTTGAAGAACAGGTCAAAATTCTGGCTGCTGAAATGACTCCCGAAATAGGAGCCAAACGGTTTTTCGGGAAAAATGCGGGAAATATTCCGTCGGTAGGGGAACTGAATCCCGATATCGTCATCGACGCAATCTCATCCATACTCGATATTCCTTATAAAACTATATCGAAGACCTTCAGCGATGCCGTTAATGCATTGGCGCAACGGGCAGCCCCGAATCGAGGACTAACCTTCTGCCCCGGATGTCCTCACCGGGCATCATACTGGTCCATTCACAATGCCCTGGAACTGGACGGCCGCAAGGGGTTTGTCTGCGGCGATATCGGCTGTTATGTCTTCGGAACCCTCCCCAGCGGTTTCAGCATCGTGAAGACCCTCCATTCCATGGGATCGGGAACGGGAATTGCAAGCGGTTTCGCCAAGCTCAAGCAGTTCGGCATGGATCAGCCCGTTATTTCCGTGTGCGGCGATTCCACCTTTTTTCATGCCGCCATGCCCGCCCTGACCAACGCCGTGCACCACAAATCGCCGCTCACCATGGTGATCCTTGACAACAGAGGAACGGCCATGACCGGATTTCAACCTCATCCCGGTTCACCGAACAACGTGCTCGGAGAAGAAATGCCTGCCCTCGACATCGAAGCCATCTGCCGGGCCATGGGTGCACTGGTGGAAGTTCAGGATCCCTTTGACACCGAGGCAACAGAAAAGGCCTTTCATCGGTTGATCGAGCATGGGGAGGGGGCAAAGGTACTTATCCTGAGACAGGCCTGTGCCCTCAGCCCTGAACGACGCAACAAGAAGAATTTTGAAGTGAAAATCGATGAAGAAATATGTCTCGGTGAAAGCTGCGGGTGCAACCGGCTCTGCACGCGCATCTTCGGCTGTCCCGGAATCGTATGGGACAAGGAAAAAGGGATAAGCAAAATCGACGAATTGATCTGCGTCGGCTGCGGTTTCTGCGCCGATATCTGCCCTGCGGGAGCCATCAAGAAGAAGGAGGTAGCGTAACCCATGAACGCGTCATCACTAGAGCGAGATCCATACAATATAATTATTACCGGCGTGGGCGGACAGGGAAACGTCATGGCGTCGCGCATACTGGGAAGCATGCTCGTCGGCAAGGGATATTACGTAACAATCGGCGAGACATTCGGTCCCTCGCAACGGGGCGGATCAGTCATGAGCCATCTCAGAATTTCCAGGAAATCGACCTGGAGCCCTCAGATACCGGCACATCGTGCAGATTTGATCGCATCTCTCGAACCGGCCGAGGCCGTCAGGGTCATGGCACAATACGGCAATCCCGATGTGTACATACTCTGCAACAGCCGGCCCATTTATCCCGTGACGGTCACAAGAGGTGATGAGGAGTATCCGTCTGTCGCAGATATTAAAGCTTCATTACGCTCCCTTGCCTCGCACACTATTTTTATAGATGCTACCGAAGAGGCGCAAAAACTCGGCAATACCATTTTTGCCAATATCATTTTACTGGGGGCAATGTACGGAACCCATCTGCTTCCTCTGGAGCGTGAAGATTTTGTAGAAGCAATTTCACAGCGATTCCGGAAAGACCAGATTGAAATCAACCTGACCGCCTTTGACCGCGGTTGTGAACTGCTACACTGTTAAGGCATTACCGGATGGTTGTAAACCGCAGGAAAGGCATTCAAGCCTCTATAACTTGTGTGGGTGTTAGCGGTACACGTGATTAACCTTGCTTACTGTACCTGAAATTCCCTGTAATCTCTTACCGATACTCCTATGAAATGATCGTGCAACTGTTTGGTATCACACGGTAGATTGGAAACAATGCAAAAGAGGTCTTTTCACAGCCATTGATTTATGGCATGATATCGAAAGGTATCGTTTATGGGAAACAACCAACAGCATTTCAATCAGTTGAAAGCACACAAGGAGGACAGAAAATGCAAGCATTATTTACATTGACACCGGCTGAATCGAAGCGGCTGATCGCCAAGGCCATCGTTTCGATCCCCGAAGTACGAAAGGCCAAGGAAGAGGGATATCTGATCGTAGGACGCGGATCGACAAACGCCTATATCGTCGAGGAACTGCTGGGAAAATCGATTGAGAAAGAGAAGTACGTTGCCGGTCAGATCATAAAGGGGATATACTGCGCGCTCCTCCAGGGCGTTCGCCTGCAACCGGTTACATTCCACAAGAATCAGGTATTGGATGTAGAGCCTTCAACGGTTATCGACAAGCTGGGACCGGGAGATATCTTGCTGAAGGGAGCAAATGCCATTGACCATACGGGGGCTGTCGGTATCGTCATGGCAAATCCCATGGGTGGAACGATGGGTGAGTTCTATATGCCCATGAAGGCCAGAGGGGGAACCATTATCTATCCCGTAGGTCTCGAAAAAATGGTCCCCTCTGTGGATGAAGCATCTCGGATGGGAGGAGTTTTTGCAACCGATCGGAGCATAGGAGCCCCTGTCGGTATGATATGTGTTGCCGACGGTATCGCATATACAGAGCTGGACGCCTTGGAAGAACTCTTTGAGGTCGAAGCGGTACACTTTGCATCGGGCGGATACGGCGGCGCTGAAGGCTCCGTAAGTATCATAGTCGAGGGCGACGATGACGAAGTGAATCAGTGTGTCGATTATATTGAGGATATTAAGGGAGAACCCCCACTTCGTGGTATCAAACCCCCCTGCAAGACTTGTCCCATTCGCTGCAGTTTCCAGGGAATGGAAGAAAAGGATCTTCCCGGCTACCTGCAAGAGGCTTGATCTTCAACCTGAGGGGTTCCGGATGTGCCGGCAAAATCGGAGCCCCTCAGTATGTATCGTTTTCAATTTCCACTGTACCATATGCGAGAAAATTCAGTGTCGGCATCAGGTATCGCTACCGATCTTCAACTATTGAAAATCCCTTGACAAAATATTTTTTAGTTGTATGGTGTAAAATAGTTTCCGTTCTAAGAACAAAAGCCCATTTCAGTAAAAAATAGTTATTATTACTCTCGTACCATCACTATCCTAAGCATTAGATATCTTAAACAGCAACATTTTTTTGGCACTATAGGTCATACATGGATTCTCCACTATATATGATGAATCTCAGTAAGTATTGATGTAAAGCCGCTGAGAAAACCACCTTCATGAACGAAAGCAAGCGCAAGGGGTTCACATGAAAGATAAAAAGAGGCACTCATCGAAGAACCTTCCGGCTGAATACGTAACGACGCTCTATAAGCAGCACGTTCGAGGTGCCCTCGTCCGGTCTTGTGCCAGCATAGTCATGTGGATATTCGCCTTAAGCGCTTACTGTACACACTTAATCAAGCTTCATCACTTCACAGGCGTTTCCTTGTCGGTCCTGTATCTCATCTTGATCAATCCGCCTGTTTTGGTACTACTGAAACGCATTACTTCCCTGCGCTCATATCAATTCATTTCAATCATTATCAATTTTCTCGAGATCACAGGGTATACAGCAGTCATTTATTTCCTGGGCGGCATCGAGGCCGCATTCCTCACCCCCATCTATGCCGCCCTCATAACGTACGTGGGCGTCATCTCCACTCGGAGATATACCTTTTTCATAGCCTTTCTCTGTTCAGCAACGTTCAGTTTCATAGTGCTCGGTGATTATTTCGGTCTTCTTCCCCACCAGTCTATCTACCAGTCCTTCAATCCCCCTTGGAGCGTTAGATTTTCCAACCTTTCCGTGGTTATAGGACTATTGTTTTTAATAGCATACATTTCCTCATTGACCTCCGGCATTCTGAAGAAACATAGAGTACGGTTGCGCAAGAAGAACACCGAACTGATGGATACAACCAGGGATCTCACCGACGCAATCGATCGTCTCCGTAACGAGATTAAGGAGCGTAAAAGAGTGGAAGAGGCCCTAAAGGAGAGCGAAAAAAGATACAGAGAGCTCAGCACCGTCGACGCACTCACCCAGCTTTACAATTCCCGTCATTTCTACCTTCAGCTTCAAGCCGAATTAGACCGGGCAAAACGCTACGGCCATCCGTTGACCCTTCTCATGCTTGATCTCGACGATTTCAAGAAGTTTAACGATACGTACGGCCATATTGAGGGGGACCAGGTACTATGGAGACTTGGCCAGGTGATCAAAAGATGCCTGCGTGAAACGGATTTTGCGTATCGCTACGGTGGTGAAGAATTTACCATCCTCCTGCCAATGACAACAAGCGTGAACGGTTCCGTCACGGCGGAAAGAATCCGGACGGAATTCAAAAAGGAGATCTTTTCCCCGGTTCAGGGTCAGGACATCCATATGACGGTGAGTATCGGTCTTACGCAATACAGACCGCAGGAAGACATGAAGACCTTCGTTCACCGGGCAGACCAGTTCATGTATGAAGGGAAAAAGGCCGGAAAAGACAGGATTTGTTGCGAACAGTCATAATCGATTGATATCAGATAGAGATACATTCTGATTCTGAAAAAGAACATTGCCCATACTCGTCTTCTTGCTGTAGAAAAGAGGTTGTATTCCCTCTTTCTTCAATAAGAATCTGACCCCCACGCACTATTGTAACGTAATGAATATAATGAAAAAAATAGTAAAGCTTCTACAGAATCGAGATTTCATCTTCTCTCTGGCTATGCTGATGGGTTTGGTCATTCCCCAGGCCAGTACGTGGACCAGGCACCTCACGCTGCCGGCTCTCGCTCTGGTGATGAGCATGTCAATGATGGGTATCTCGCGTAATTCCTTCGCTTCCCTACGGTCCCTCGTCATTCCGGCGCTTCTTGGCATCTTCATGTGTTATGGAGTACTCGGCGGCTTTATACTCAGCGCAAGCGTGCTTCTCATACAGGACAAGGACCTCTTGAACGGTTTTATCCTACTTGCCATTATGCCCCCCGCCGTTGCCGTAATCCCCTTCACCAATCTTTTTAAAGGGAACAACGCCTTTTCTCTCGCCGGGACAGTGGGAGGATACCTCGGCGCCTTAATAATCATACCCCTTGTTTTATATTATTTCATAGAATCGAGTCGTTTTGCCCTCGAGCGGCTATCCACAGCATCAATCGTGCTGATCATTATTCCTCTGATAGTCTCACGGGTCCTCCGCTGGAAAAAAATCGACAAGGATCTGGAAAGCGTAAAAGGTACTATCACGAACTGGAGTTTTTTCGTTGTCGTATACTCAATCGTTGGGTTGAACCAGGATATCTTCACCCATCAGCCCATGAGACTGATCCCTGTCGCGGCCATCGCCATCGGAAGCATGTTTGTTCTTGGCCTGCTCATCGAACGGGCGGGGAAATTATTGAGAATTGACTCCCAAACGACGATGAGTCTGATGCTCCTTGGTACCATTAAGAATTGCGGACTAGCGGCAGGGATTGCGCTCACCCTTTTCAGTAAAGAAAGTGCCCTTCCTGCTACAATTTCCACCATTTTCATGTTTATATATGTTATATGGATAAGCTTTAAACAACGGTGGACCAAAGGTGACACCCATCAGGTCGTCGCTCAAAAATAAATACGAGAAACGGAGTCTCATTGTGATCGAAACAGCATCTCAGCGAAGCAGACAACTATTCAGTTCAGGATATCGGTGCGCCGAAAGCGTCCTCATGGCGGTAGCGGAAAACAGAAACATTCAATCCGATCTTATCCCCCGGATCGCCACGGGTTTCTGCGGCGGTCTCTCCCATACCACCAACGGGACATGCGGTGCCGTGAGCGGGGCTATTATGGCCATCAATCTCGTAAAGGGTCGAAATGACGCTACCGAATCGGTTGAAGAAAATTATCGTGCAATTCAAAATTTCATCGAAGAATTTCAAAAACAGTTCCACACCATTCGGTGCAGTGAACTGACAGGATGCGATCTGGGAACAGAAGAAGGCGTAAAGGCCTTTACGGATCAGAATAAAATAGAGATGTGTCTGAATTTCACAGAGGAAGCGACACGTCTCGCACTAAGCATTATTGAGGAATAACAAAGACATACTTTCCTCATTGGTTTTTACGTAACGCTGTCCACATGGTTGAAAAGATTTCTGTAGGCCAATCACCGTTTTGACTTGACATACGGAATAATAGTTGTATATTACAACCATGTCTACAACACCAGATGACAATACTCGAAATCTTTTTCTCCTGATTACCGAACTGTGCCAGGCGGCGCGTTGCTGCCGGCAGGATTCCGTCTTTTGCGAAGGTGTTACCTTCTCACAGTTTCTTATTCTTGACACTCTTATGACCCAGGAAAACTTGAAGATGGCAGACCTGCATTCCGTTCTGATGGTTGAAAAAAGCACCACTACTCGTCTTGTCAGACCTCTTATCGAAAGGGAACTGGTACGGCAGGAAAAATCCAAGCACGATCTGCGTGCCACCTATCTTTCCATCACCGATCGAGGTAAGGATACATACCGGAGGGTGTGGGATTGCTTTAGAGAGTTTGCCCATACAATCCACGGAAAGATTCCCGAGAATGAACGGAGCAATATCTATCGTATCCTCAAGATATTTCTTGATGCGATACGTGACACATCATCCGTATGTAGTTGTAATTCAAATAGTATAAGGAACATTAATGACAGAGATTTCGAATTTAATATCATGTGAGGATATACAGAGAGTAGCGGATGGGAATGATCCCGCTAACGCCGTTTTTTCCCAATCCACGTGAGCCGTTACCACTGCGGTTCAGGTGAACCCGCCTCGCATCGACCAGCCCTTTGTAAGCGGAACCGCTGATACCATCATCGGCAGTGTCCCCCAAATCTCTTCACGCCTCACATGGTCTGACCACTGGGGAACGATCAAGGCCCGCTCCGGTATCAATCGGATGGATTACACCGTCGACCCCGGTCTCTATGCTCTGGGAAGTCCCGATGCAGAATCGTCGATCCTTGTGACAGCAAATTATAAAATGAGTTTTGACAGCCTTCGATCATCCCTCACCGGACGCAATGTCTGGATTCTTGTCCTCGACACAAAGGGAATCAATGTCTGGTGTGCCGCCGGCAAGGGAACCTTTGGAACAGTCGAACTTGTTACTCGCATTACATCGAGCAGCATCAACAGGATTGTCTCCCACCGGAAGATCATCCTTCCCCAGCTCGGAGCCCCTGGTGTCGCAGCGCATCTCGTCAAGAAACTTTCCGGTTTTACGGTCATCTATGGTCCTATCAGGGCACAGGACTTGGGAGAATTCCTCGATAACGGGATGTTGGCCACTCCCGCAATGCGACTGAAGAGCTTCACCTTCTCGGAGAGGGCCGTCCTGGTCCCCATAGAACTGGTTCAGGCTCTTAAACCCACACTGATCGTTACACTGATAGCCCTTCTTCTTTCCGGCCTGGGAGGAACGGATTCATATGTAACAAATATGGTTATGTACGGAATCTTCTTCGTCGTCGCCCTGTTCAGCGGTATCTTTGCGGGTGCCGTACTGACGCCCCTCCTGCTTCCCTATATTCCGGGTCGGGCCTTCTCTCTGAAAGGGCTGGTGTTGGGCTTGATTACCGCCGTAGTTCTCATCTTTTTCCGTAATCCCGATATGGCACGTTTGGCAGATCGTCTTGAGATCATCGTATGGGTTCTCTTTGTTCCCGCTGTAGCCGCGTACCTGGCTATGAATTTTACCGGAGCCTCGACCTATACCTCGCTTTCGGGGGTCAAGAAAGAGATGCGTTTCGCCCTCCCCCTTGAAATAACGGCCGGTACCGCAGGATGCCTGCTCTGGCTGGGATTACGATTTATCGTATAGGAGCATATACCTATGATACAGCTTAAATATCTCAAAGATGTGGCAACATTAAACCTTGACGAAGAGAAATGCATTGGATGCGGGACCTGCATAGCCGTCTGCCCTCACGCGGTATTCAGCATGAACGGCGATAAATGCGTCCGTATCACCGATCATGATGCCTGTATGGAGTGTGGGGCATGCGCCCTCAACTGCCCCACAGATGCTTTGACGGTAAACGCAGGGGTAGGATGCGCCGCCGCCGTCATCAATTCACTGCTGGGAGGAGGATCCTCCACCGGGTGTAGCTGCAGCATTGAACCGAATGAGACCTGCTCCAGCAACAAACGGCCGACCTGCTGTTAGTACCGTGTTCGCCTTTTTATGATATAGTCTTTCGGTCGGATCAAAACATTCAGAACGTTCAACACCACAAAATACAGAGAAAGTAAGGTACGAGTAATGAATTTGAAAGACAAATACGCCATTGTCGGAGTGGGGTATACGCCCCAGGGCCATGTTCCCGAAAGGACCATGCTGAGTTTTCACCTCGAGGCTTGCGCCAATGCCATCGAAGACTCCGGCTTGAGACGCGAAGATATTGATGGTTTGATCATCTATCGACACTTTCTTCCGCCAATGGGTGAAGAAGATGTCACGCCGTATCTCTTAGCACAACACCTCGGCGTGGAACCGACCTATATGACACAGGATGCCAATTGCTCGCGAAGTCATATACAGCATGCAGTTGGCGCGCTCGAATCCGGTCTTTGTAACTATGTGCTCCTTTCATTCGCTCATTCCGGCAATAGCATGTCCCGTAATCTCATGAACCGCAGCGGGGATGCGGCGGTTTTCGGTCACTTCGGGGCTTCGTCAGGATATGCCATGGCCGCCAGGCGTGCCATGCACGAGTTTCACACAGGTCCCGACACATGGAAACATATCGCCGTGGGACAACGTAAATGGGCACACCTCAATCCGAGGGCAGTCATGCACGATAAACCCATGACCTATGAAGACTACTACAATGCCAAATGGCTCGTTGAACCGTTCCGCCTTCCGGATAATTGCCTGATTAATGATGGAGGTCGAGCCTGTATCATAACCTCCACCGAGAGAGCGCGTAATCTGAAGCACCGCCTTGTTACAATCATGGGAATGGGACAGCAGAATCCTTCGACGGATTTCCAACAGGCAACCTATCTCGCGGGTCCGACCGGTGCGCGCAAGGCAGGTGAAACAGCATTCAGGATGGCCGGAATTTCAATTGACGATATCGACGCCTGTGAGATATACGACTGCTTTACCTATACCGTGGAAATCACGCTCCAGGATTACGGCTTCTTCGGACCCGGTGAAGGAGAGGATTGGTTCTCGGGAGGCCGGATCGAACCGGGAGGGGAAATGCCCGTTAATACATCGGGAGGCCAACTATCGGAGGCATACCACATGGGTTTAACCCCCCTGACGGAGGGTGCGATGCAACTGATGGGACGATGTGGAGAGAGGCAGCTTGGTCCCACAACTGACACAAAAGAACCGGAAATTATTCTATGCAGCGATAATGGTGCTATATTGCAAACTCATTCCTGCTATATCCTGAGGAGGTGGTAGTCGCCATGGCATACAAGAAACCCCTACCAAAGATTAATGCCGACACAAGAGAGTTCTGGAAAGGATGCGAGGAACATCTTTTAAGATTCCAGAAATGCACCGAATGCGGAACCGTCCGCTGGCCCCCTTCGTTTATCTGCCCCCGGTGCCACTCTCAAACGACGGAGTGGATCACCTCCACCGGAAGAGGACTGATCTATACCTTTACCGTCAACCATGTTGCATTCGATGAGGCCTTTCAGGAAGATCTCCCTTACGTTGTTGCGGTCGTGGCACTTGAAGAAGGGCCCCACCTGCTCACCAATATCGTCGGCTGCGATCCCGGTGTGGTGCGGTGCGACATGCCGGTAGAGGTCGTATGGGATGACGTAACCGATGAGATCAGTTTGCCAAAGTTTCGCCCCATATCGTAGGATTACCGAATACATACGTAAGGCTTGCAATGTTATAATCATCATATTCTACCAGCAATACGTGAGCATCAATGATAGACATAGACTCTGAACGTTTCTATCTGACATCCACCGGAAGATTGGCGCGCCACCTGCAACGTAGTTTCCGTTTGCAATCCCTCCGTGAGGGAAAGCAAGGCTGGGAATCCCTGCATGCGATGAGCCTCAATGCCTGGCTGGACCGGACATGGTCCGAGTCCTGGCCGGAGAGGATGCCCGCTCCAGATCTTTACCGGCTGAACCTTTGGAAAGAACTTTCTGGTACGATCCCCCCTCCCCTCCTCCTGGCGTCAGACACAAACCTGTGTGCGATGCTCGACGAGAACTACGGTGTCATGGTGCGCCACGGCCTTGATCCTACATCCGGATTCCCTTCCACTCCCCTCGTCGAATGGCGAAGGAAGATCTGCATGGTCTTTCAGAAATCGCTCGAATCGGCCGGTCTTTTTCATCCATCCCTCCGTCCCGCTCTTATTCGACAGGCCATAGCCGAAGGTAACATTGTCCTTCCGGAGAAGATCTCACTGGCCGGATTTGAATCACCAGCCCCTCTGGAGCGAGAACTGTTTGTGATGCTTGAAGGGAAGTCTCATGTCGAGTATATCGATACCCCGGAGCGAAGGGCAGAAAAAGTCGAGGCACTGACTCTTCCTTCCCCTGAGCAGGAGGTAACCTACCTGGTCCACCGCCTTGTCGAGGATGCCAGGACAATACCCCTGCACCAGATAGGGGTCATCGTTCCCGATATGGACCGGTACGCCAGGGAACTGGAACGGTCTCTCAGAGACGTTATGGCCGATACCGCACCCCACGGTCTCCACTGGTTCAACATGACAAAGGGTATTCCCCTTATCGATACTCACCTGATGCAGGCGGCATTGCTCCCGCTGCGGTTTATCATCGAGGAGCAACCCCGCGAGTTTCTCCTGTCCCTTTTTCTGTCCCCCTATTATGGATGCTGGCAGGGCAGACACCGACGGATAGCGCGATCAGATATTATATGGAGAAAACGCTCCCTCGACTCCGGGTTTGACAATCTCATCAGTGTGCTGGAAAGGGAAGATCCTCAAACCTATGCCCTTTTTCCCCCTGAAATTCTCAAATGCCTCTCTTCGTTCTGCCACACGGCACAGGTATCAGAAAAGAAAAGCGGTTCGTTCTGGACGGAAGAACTCAGAGAGGTGTGGACCCGCCTCGGATTCCCCGTCCTATCGGATGAAAAAGATACCGTTGACGGAAGAGGTCTCGATGAGATCATGGACGAAATCGACCGACACCTGTCCGAAGTGCGGATGGACGGTAGCGAATTCTTTTCATGGCTGACACACCTGGCTTCCCGCAAGGTCGCGCAGATAGGAGCCGCGGAAGATGCCGGGATACAAATTATGGGGATGATAGAATCACGCGGTCTCGATTTCGATAAACTGTACGTTCTCGGCATGGACGACCGGTCACTTCCTGAACCGATACGCCCCCTTCCCCTTCTCGACTCTACAGAGCGAAAATTGGTGCAGGGAGGTACGGTTGAGAGCCAGTACGAATTCGCGAAGCGTGCCTATGGCCACATGATGACCCTTGCGCCGGATATCACCCTCCTCCGTGCGGAGATGGAGGATCTCAAACCCCTTGCGCCTTCTCCCTTCTGGCCGACCGCCGAAGAGAAGCGGTCTATCGACATCTGGAATGAACCGGAACCGACATGGCTGCGGGCTGGGTGGCTTCGATCAGCCTGTAAAGGGTTACATGAAGCAATATCGCCTGATCTAATAATAGAGAAGCTTTACGGAATTGAACGTATTCCAGATAGTGTGTCTGTAAGCCGGTTTCAGACGGCGGTCATCTGCCCCTACCGCTTTTTTGTCGAGGCCATCCTGAAGACGGAACCGCTGGAAGAGATCGAACCTGACGCATCCCCACGGGAAAAGGGAAACCGTGTCCACCGGGCCCTGTCTCTCTTCACCAAGAGACTGAGGGAGCAGGACATGGACCTGATAAGCGAAAGGGCTACTGACCTTCTGAGACTGTGTGTTGACGATGCACTACACAATGTGGCGGATAAACCACACTGGGAGGTTGAACGAAGACGATGGATCGGTGTCGATGGTAAACCGGAAGGGGGCATCCTCACAGACTGGCTCGACCGTGAAAGGGAACGCTGGCTGGACGGATGGAGATGCATCGCTGAAGAAAGCCCATTTGATGCCCTTACGGTTTCAGGACTTCCCTTCACACTGAAAGGACGGATAGACAGGATAGACTTCAACAAAGAAGGGGGCGTTCTCCTCTGGGACTACAAGACGGGCACCCCTTCCACGACCGCCGATATCATCACAAACCTGAAAGATCCTCAACTCGTTGTCTATCTCCTGGCTCTCGTGAGCGGACACATTCCGGCTCTGGAACCGTACATCGATTCGAATACTCCCTTCTCGTCCGGCTATATCCGTCTCAAGTCGTCCGGCGATATCAGGATATCTCCGATCAAGGGGATCGAATCATCCCTTGAGAAGTGGGAAGAGGCCATTGCAAAGCTGGGTGAGCTTTTAGAGGGCGGTGATTTCCGACCCGAGCCATTCCCCGTCTCCGAGGTAACCGACCGGTACAAAACATGCGAAAAATGTCCTGACATAACCCTGTGCCAGGTCGGAGTTCTGGGTTTACAGGCAACCACCACGGAAGAGGAGACCGATGAAGAAACCGAATGACGCCGGGCAGCGAGCCGCCGCGCTCGACACGAGACGGTCACACCACGTGGAATCGCCCGCAGGTTCCGGCAAGACGCTCCTCCTTACCAAACGCTTTCTCAAGCTCCTGGGAGAGGTTCCTGACCCGGCGGAGATCCTTGCCATCACCTTCACCGAGAAGGCGGCGGGAGAGATGCGCCAACGCATAACCGCTTTTCTGAGTGGGAGAGGGTCATCGAATGATCCCGACGGTGAGATGAAGGCACTCGCCCAAAAGGCCATCCGTGTACATAAGGACAGGGCGCATCTTCTCGTATCCTCCGATACGCTCAATATCATGACCTTCCACGGCTTCTGCAGTCACATTGCACGGCGCGCACCCCTTGAGGCCGGAGTGGTGCCCGATTTTGAAATCATCGACAACGATGCCCAGACCGTTCTCATAGAAGAAACCGTCCAGACCGCCATGAAGGGCTTCTTCGCCTATCCTGTAACCGACGACAGGCGAAAGGCCTTTGAGAACCGCCTCCTCTACCACAACAACAACTGGAACGGCATCTCACAGGAATTCCAAAATATTATACAAAGCAGGGGACGCTTCATAGACCTGATAGGGATAATCAGGCAGACGAGTGAACGGGGGCTCTCGGACCTTCCGGCCGTCCTGTGTGAGCGTCTGCGAACCTATGTGGAAAACCGTTTACATAACCTAACATGCTGCTTTAATAAAACGGATATTTGTCAATGCTGGAAAGATCTTACCAGGAGCCTTATCGATATGAGCGCCCCACTGGGAGGGCACCTGCCACCATCCGTCCCGGGGTGCACCTGGGAAGACCTTCCCCCCTGGCAGACGGTTGCGAAGGCTCTCACTACAAAGACGGGAACGGCCCGAAAAAGCTTTGGTCCCGCAAGCGGCTTCTACAAGAACTTCAGCAAGACACCGTGGGGAGCGATGATAACCTCCATGGGCGATTCCTGTGCCGCCGCCCTCGCAGAATGCAAATCCCTCCCCTCACCTGCCGATATCGATACGGACATGAATCTTCTTTCCGATTTTATCATTATCGCGGCTGACCTTATCGACCGCTACGAAACCGCGTGCAGACAGCGGCGTGTCGTCGACTTCGCCGGTCTGGAACAGGCGGCGCTCCGAGCGCTCAGCGACAGTAATCCCTCCGACATACAGCTCTATCTCGATCATCGGATACATCATCTTCTGGTGGATGAATTCCAAGACACCAATCGAGCCCAGTGGAAACTCATAAGCCGTCTGTGTAACGGTTGGTCTCCCGGAGATGGACGAACCGTTTTTATCGTGGGAGATCCCAAGCAGTCCATCTATTCATTCAGAAACGCGGAAGTGAGCCTCTTCCTGGAGTCAAAGGACGGAATCCCAGTCCCGGGAGGAGAAACGATTCCTCTCGACCCGCATATCCTGACAACGAACTTTCGGTCCGGCAGAAGACTGATCGAATGGATTAACGGCCTCTTCGGCGATCTGGTCATGCGGAACCCGGATATCGATGCCGACGAGGTACCCTTCAGTCCCTCCGAGACATACGGAAATAATGACGGAGGTCCCATATCGCTCAACCTCTTTACCGACAGCGATCCTCAGAGGGCTAAGGACTGCGAGGCCGCATGGCTTGCCGGAAAGGTCAAGGAGGTCATGCGAACAGTCGGTGAGGGCACATCCATAGCGGTCCTTCTCTTCACGCGAAATCGGATCGGCCGCTATTTGCGCGCCTTCAGAGAGCAGGACCTTCCTGTACAGGTCCGGGAAGGTCTCGGCCTGATGGAGCAACCGGAGATCATGCACCTCATGAAGATTGCCGAGCTTTTGGCGCACCCCCACGATGATCTCGCCTGGGCCTCCATCCTGCGCTCGCCCTGGTCGTGGTTCGACATGAATCTCCTCTATGAAGTAGCCCGGCAGGAGCCTGAAGGGTGGCCAGAGAAGATTCTTACGACCGCCCGCTCCTATCCGGAGATGAAAACCATCACAAAGGCTATGGAGAATGCCGCGCGACGAGTGGGACGCGAACCGCTTGGGAGAACCGTCAAAACCTTCTGGGAAGATCTCGACGGTCCACGGAGGACCGCATCCCGATACGGCATGGCCGGGGTTGCCAACTGCATACAATTTCTTGGAATATTGGAATACGCAAACCGGGGAACTCCTATTGAAACCCTCAGGCAGTTTAAGGCCCGGATAGAAACACTGTACGAACCTGCCGATCCTTCCGCATCCCGTTCCCCCGTCGAGATGATGACCATCCACAAAGCGAAGGGACTGGAGTTCGACATCGTCTTCCTCCCCTTCATGGACTGGTCTCCCCTCTCGGATATCCCTGCGACATCGCCTCCGTATCTGACGGAGCGGGTTCCTGGAACGGGCGGAGAATATCTAATTGCCATGGGAAAGGATCGGAGAAGCACGGAGACCCCGCCGGTCTTCAACCTCTTGAGAATGTTTCAGAAGAACCGTCGATGGGGCGAGGCGAAACGCCTCTTTTACGTCGCGGCGACACGGGCGAAAGAGAGCCTTTACATGAGCGGTATCGCAAAGGCAACGGACGATGATACTATCATATCAGGCAGGAACAATATACTCGAATGGGTTATGGAATATGAAGGAATCAACGGAGTGCCTATCGGCAAGGTATCAGACGGAAGAAATATCGCCGTAGAGATAAACCCATCGCCTCCTTTCTCGCTGACGGACAAGGCGACCGGCGCGACGGTTCTCCCTGACCCATATGACCTGCAACCGGAACGACCCACCTTCACCATGGCACGATCTCCGTCGTCATTTGCTGAGGATACGCTTCGCTCGGAGGGGAAACTCGATACCGATGAAGCCGTTTTCAACCGAACGCGGGGAACAATCACTCACGCCATACTGAACACCGCCATACAAACGATGGAACTTCCAACGCAAAGGGCCGTAACAAAAGCCCTCGAGGCCTCAGGCATCGGGAAAAACCATTCGGACAAGACAGGTTCCGGCATTCTTGAAGAGGCAAGCAAGACCCTTGCCGACCCCTTTATCACACGTCTGACAGAACTCCCCACCGTTCGCAACGAATGGGAGATAGAAGACACACCCGGAGAGGGGCGCGTGCGTTCCGGTATCATCGATCTTGCGGCTTCCGATGGGGATACCTGGTGGATCTGCGATTTCAAAACCTCACGGCCGGACAAAGGCCTGTCCATAGAGGAATTCGTTGCCCATGAGAGGAACCTCTATCGTCCTCAGCTTGAAGCCTACCGTGAAATGCTGGCGCGCCTCAAAAACATGCCGGAATCCCGTATCCGGGTTGGGATCTACCTCACCGCCCTCCGGAGGTGGGAAGAGTTTTAATCGATACCAGGTTCTCCGAAACTTTACTGGTCTCCGTCACCTGATATGTGGTTCTGTCGTCTTGCTCAAAGCTCATCCTTGAGAAAGCGCTGGACGGTTCTGATGTGTCCTTGAGACCAGATAAAAGGAGATACCCGATGTTCTCCCCTTTTACAAATGACCTTCGACAGGGTTGGATATTCCCGCAGAAGCCCCTCTATTGCCATGGTTGTTTCGCCGTCCAGGAAGATCTGTAAATAATCCACGTGATCCGCAAACTCCCACGGTCGACCTGATAGGATATAAAAGCGCAGCAGGTTAGACATGCGAGTAATTTCATTTGTATGTTCAGTATGTTTTATCCTATCTTTAAGATGATGAATAAATAAAAGCACAGCCTTTGCCGTGTGGAGGACGACATCTTCAAATAACATTTTCCATCCAATTTGAAACAGTGTGACCAGATGGCGTTCTTTTAAAAGGGCTGTAACGGAATCTATCGGCTCATTTCCTTCCGGTTCCAATCCGGCCTTGAGCAGATACTCACTCCCCAAATTGCAGACGGCAAGAGCCGCCTCGGCCGCCTCCTTCGGCTGAAAAGCGCATCCCTGAAATCCACATCCGGCAATCAACGTATTCGACAGATAGGAAAGTTCCTTTAATCTCTGGGAGCACAGATCGGGATCCGTTTTGTCGATAGAGCGTATTGCCTCTGCCAATGGAACCGAATGCCCCCCTGTCTCTTCTCCGTCAAAACCGATCATTCTCCGGTCGGAAGGCGGCAGTACCTCAGCATCCCTGCGTGTTTGAATAAATCGTACGACGCTCAGATCAGTGGATACCGGAGTTCCGTTTTCCGATGCTTTATCAGCAGTCCGATGATTGACGAAGGATTCCCTTCCCGCTTCCGATGCCCTGAAATATGCCCGGGTAACGGCGTCGACTGTCTTTGCCGCAACAATCTCCTGTAGGGTAGTTGAGCGTATCTGGTTCAAGAAAACCGCGGCTGATGTGGGCGTGACAAATCCCCTGCCCTCCCTTCGCTCTCTCCGCTCGGATGATACGTCCTCTTCGAGCATCTCATCGGCGGTAAGGACATGGTAAAGGCCTCCGTTATCTTCGATGTACTCCCCGCAGATCGAACGGCACCGATCCAGCAGGTGAACCAGCATATCGTAGTCTGATTCATCGAGTTCCGTCATCAAAGCACAGACCGTGTCCCAGTTTGACTCACGTTTTGCAATCACCAGATAATCGCCAAACTCCTGATTGAGCGAACCATCCAAAACCTTTTCCAATACGCTGCCATTATCTGGCTCCCAATCATCGTCGAAGAGCAGTGCTGGATCATGATTGCCCACTACCAGTACAAGCCTGCACAGACCCAAAACCAGCAAATCCTCATCCAGTTCTCTGATCTTGCGAGCGGCAAAGGTTGAACCGTTCTCCATCATTATTTCCAGCCACAGACTGAAACGCTCGGCATCAAACATCTCGTCCCGGCCGGGGATCTCACTGCGCCAAAGGTCCTCATCGAGAACAGCCTTCAGCTGTTCGGTCGTCGCAAGAGAAACGATTTGCGCCGATTCCTCCAGCCCGATATGGCGAATCAGCTTGGTCAAGACTCCTGAATCAAGATGTTCCACGATAGCGGGTAATTCCGGCAGGTCAAGAATATGATGCAACAATTCTCCGGTCTGTTTAAACTTGGGAGCAAGTGATTTCATAAATACCTGATCGGTTGGTTATTGTCCGGATACCGTTCGACATATTCGGCAACCGGGATATAGTGAAATGGTGAAGAGCCTTATCGCATAAGTACCCCCCTGTGTCAACATATATTTTAAAATAATATCAATATGTTATATTGTTGACAACTCTAAAACAGACTGGTATAATATTTATTAAAATCACGTCAGAGATCGATAGAAAATCGACTCTGCCCCCGAAAAATTCTGTCCACGCAGCCCCTTGGTTCCCCCGATTCAGAGCAATTCCACCCTTACAAATCGAATGAAAAGAGGAGAATCTTCAGCGGAGAGATGCGCGTTTCAGACTGAATCAATCTCTCATAGCAGCGGGGATAAGCTCGACCGTTCCACCGGAACTGAAAGATACACAGATAATAGGTATCGACACCAGCCTTTAACCATATAAATTTCTTGACAAAATGTTTTAAGGGTGTATTGTTCAATTGTGCTTGCCGCGGTGAAAGATTCCCATCCTAAATATGGAACTGCATGTAACGGTGTCGCTGTATCGCATTGAAGAATAGTAGGGATCTCAAATGTTTCATTGGCTTATTAACCGTCGCCGAAAAAGGCTTATCCAGGCCCCCTTCCCTTCCCTGTGGGAGGATATCATCCGCAGCAACGTTGCCCACTACTGCATGCTGGAAGATGCCGAACGTTCCCACCTGCGTGCCCTGATCCAGGTATTTATCGCCGAAAAACATTGGGAAGGCGCAGGCGGATTGGAGCTTACCGACGAGATCCGGGTCACGATCTCCGCTCAGGCCTGTCTGCTTCTTCTTGGACTGCCCCACGACTATTACCGGAACGTCGAATCCATCATCGTCTATCCCTCGACTGTTTTCCCTCCGCAACGCAAGCCTGGTTTCTTTGAGAATACAACAGCACCGGTGGAGATCCAGCACCCCATTATCGGACAGGCCTTCCGGCAGGGACCGGTAATTATTATCTGGGATGCGGCCCTGCGGGGCGGTCGCCTCCCCGAGTCCGGTCACAACGTTATTTACCACGAATTTGCCCATAAACTGGACATGCTTGACGGCGCGGCCGACGGGACACCTCCGCTACGCGACCGGGACGAATACCGTGACTGGGTCCAGACCTGTTCGCGTGAATACCTGAGACTCAAACACGACACCGAAAAGGGAAAGAAATCATTCCTCAGTGCCTACGGCGCGACAAACGAAGCGGAATTTTTCGCCGTCGCCACAGAACAGTTCTTCGATCAACCCCGGTTAATGATCGAGCATGCGCCGGACCTGTATCGTGTTCTGGAAGAATACTACCGCCGGACCCCTTTGAACGAGTGGCACGGAATACCTGCGTGGGGGAAAAATACAATCAGGACTGATTAAATAGGATATTGAGTACACGTCTCCAGCT
>Ga0116164_10000280_pt1 | contig 47772 bp, 49 predicted proteins | sample AD_UKC109_MetaG_FD_89888 | JGI IMG/M metagenome (GOLD analysis project Ga0116164, IMG submission 89888) | Active sludge microbial communities of municipal wastewater-treating anaerobic digesters from Hong Kong - AD_UKC109_MetaG | ecosystem: Engineered > Bioreactor > Anaerobic > Digestate... | reverse complement strand
CCCTGAAAGCATCTTCGATTCCGTCAGACCCATGCCGGCAAGTATCGCCGCGGAAATGGGGGAAGCACCGTTTCGAAGCAATCATTATCACGCCCTGTTTGCTACGGGAATCGTACTGTTTTTCCTCACGCTGGGTTTCAACCTGATTGCCGATTACGTTTCACATAAATTCAAGGAAGTTGGGTCCGCAACATTATGAAATGGCGTTATTTCAAACAGAATCTGTTCTTTTCTCTTTCACGGTTGTGCGCACTGATCTTAGCGGTCGCAATCGGCGGATTTCTTATTTATATACTCGTGAATGGCATCAGCGCAATCAACTGGGGTTTTCTGACGCAGCCACCGCAGGATTCGATGACGAAGGGGGGGATCATGCCGGCGATCCTGGGAACCTTTTATCTGACGGTCGGCGCCCTGATAACCGCCCTCCCCCTCGGTATCGCTTCGGCCATATACCTGAGCGAATATGCGAAAGAGGGACCGGTCATCAGAATCATACGCATCGGGGTTAACTGTCTGGCTGGGGTCCCATCTATCGTATTCGGTCTGTTCGGCCTGGGGCTTTTCGTGGTCTTTCTGCAATTCGGATCATGCATCCTTTCGGGGTCTCTGACCCTCGGGTTTCTCATCCTCCCCACCATTATCGGAGCTTCGGAAGAGGCCCTGAAGGCGGTACCGCAAACATTCCGGGAGGCATCTCTCGGGCTCGGTGTATCGAAATGGCAAACGATTCTAAGGATTGTATTACCCAATGCCCTGCCGGGTATTCTTACCGGATCGATTCTCGGGATCGGCCGGGCAGCGGGTGAGACGGCACCTATCATGTTTACGGCCGCCGCTTTTTTTACGGCAAAACTTCCCACATCGATCTTCGATGAGGTAATGGCCCTCCCCTACCACGTGTACGTACTGGCGACCGCCGGAACACATATAGAAGAGACAAGACAGATACAGTACGGAACCGTGCTCGTCCTTGTGGGGCTCGTTCTGAGCATAGACTTAATTGCGATTGTCATACGAAGTTATATCAGGAAAAGAAAAAGGTGGTAACTGTGAAGAATAACAACAGTATCATAGAAACGAAGAACATCAACTTTTATTACGGTGATTTCAGGGCGCTGATAGATGTGACCATGGGCTTTGAACGCAACAAGGTAACCGCCCTCATCGGGCCCTCGGGATGTGGCAAATCGACCCTCCTGAGATTACTCAACCGGATGAACGATCTCATCGGCAGAACGCGGGTCGAGGGAGAGGTTATATTCGAGGGGAAAAACATATATGATCCGGGTGTTGATCCCGTCGATATACGGAGAAGAATCGGCATGGTATTCCAGAAACCAAATCCTTTTCCGAAATCCATCTTCGACAACATTACCTACGGACCACGACTCACGGGCATCAAAGATAAGAGCACGCTTGAAGCCCTCGTTGAACAAAGCCTGAAACAGGCATCCCTGTGGGATGAGGCAAAAGACATCCTGGGACAGTCGGCCATGATGCTTTCAGGTGGGCAGCAGCAGAGGCTCTGCATCGCCCGGGCGTTAGCCATGAAACCTGAGATTCTATTGATGGATGAACCGACTTCGGCCCTGGACCCGATCTCGACGGCGAAGATAGAGGAATTGATCGAGGAATTAAAGAAAGACTATACCATAATCATTGTAACGCATAACATGCAGCAGGCCGCCCGGATTTCAGATTATACGGGATTCTTTTACCTTGGCAAACTTATAGAGTATAATCCTGCCGAAAAGCTCTTCACAAACCCGGAGGTCAGCCAGACCGAAGATTACATTACCGGAAGATTCGGCTAAGAAACAACGGGGGAAATTACTATGACTGAAAAATCACATACAAGCATCCAATACGAAAAGGAACTGCACGATATCAAGGAGCGACTCCTTTACGAGGGAGCCCTCATCGAAGAGGCAATCGAAAACGCCATGCAATCCCTCATGCAGAGGGATTCGGACATGGCTCGAAGTGTTATCGACGCCGATGACCGGATCAATGAACTTGACGAGAAGATTGAAGAAAAATGCATTCGAGTCCTGGCACTACGGCAACCGACTGCAAAGGACCTCAGATTCATCGCCACCGCCATCAAGGTCAACGGCCACCTGGAAAGGATCGGAGATCTCGCCGTCAATATCGCCCGAAGGGCCTTGGATTTGAACGAAGTTCCTCCTGTCAAACCCTATATCGATCTCCCCCGGATGGCAGATATCACACGGGAGATGGTCAGAGAAAGTCTGGACGCCCTGGTCAAGGAAGATTGTGGCCTGGCCGATACGGTGAGAAAGAAAGATGAGGAAGTCGACAATCTCAATGAGCAGATATTCAGAGAACTTCTTACGTTCATGCTGGAGGACACGAAGACGATTCACAGAGCCCTCCTGATCACGCAGATATCAAAAAACCTGGAAAGGATCTCAGACCACGCAGAGAGTATCGCAAAGATGGTAATCTATATGGTTACCGGAAAAAATGTGAGGCATCAGGGGTCTACCAGGAATTGTGAGCAATAACCGAAGCATTTTGCTCACGATGGAATTTTCGGTGAATTGATGAAAAACAGTTTATTCTACAAGGTCTTTGGAACATATCTCATCATCACGTTGATTGCGATGGTGGTAATAGGTTTCTATGCCACACAGCAGATACAATCAAAGCTATTGGAGAGGATCGATACGGAACTCACCTCCTTCGCCCGGATGATACAGATCAGTCCTTCCCAATCAAAGATCATCTCCGATATTGATACCGTATCCAAGATATCGGATTCCCGTATCACCCTGATAGATGCCCGTGGCGTCGTGCTTGCCGATTCAGACGGACAGGTCTCCGACATGGACAATCACCTGAACCGCCCCGAGATCCAGGAGGCCCGGGTTAGGGGTAAAGGTAGATCGGAACGTTTCAGCGACACCCTCCGGATAAATACCCTCTATATCGCCGTGCCCATTAAAGAAGGCCCTGAAATAAAGGGATACGTACGGCTGGCACGCCCTCTCACCGAGGTTCGACACTATGTACGGGAAATAAACCTCTTGATCCTAGAATCTTTTATTGTCGTTGGAATTCTGTCATTCCTGATCGCCTTTATCTTTACATCCAGACTGACATCGCCCATCCATGAGATGGAACGGTTCACCGAACGGCTGCGGGAAGGAGAAGATCCGGGAAGCCTCATGATCAATTCGAGCGATGAGACGGGGCGGCTGGCCAGAAACATCAACTTCATGATGATGGAGCTGAAGGAAAAGATCCAGTTTGCACATGAGGAAAAGGGTAAGTTGGAATCGGTTCTTGCCAGTATGGGAGACGGCATACTCTTGCTTGACACCGATGACAGAATCGTAGCGATAAACGATGCTTCCAAGAAGATTTTTACGGCCCGTTTCCGCGATATTGTCGGTAAGACACTCATCGAAGCATTCAGAAACGTTGACATGCAAAAAGCCCTTGACCACTTCAAGGATACCGGTACACCGGTATCACGTGAAATCATTCTGGAAGAAGAGGATCAAATGGCGCTGGATGTTACCATTTCACCGGTTCGGGGACTTCCTGAAGGTAAAGAAAAAACGGTGATTGTACTGCATGAGGTAACCCGACTCAAAAAACTGGAGAAGGTTCGTGCCGATTTTGTGGCAAACGTGACTCACGAGATAAAAACCCCCTTGACCGCCATTCTCGGATTCATAGAAACCCTGGAAGGAGGAGCCATTGATGATAAGAAGACGGCGAAGAAATTTCTCCATACCATTCACGAGAACGCCGAACGTCTCGACCGTCTGGTAGATGATCTGCTGATAATCTCCGATGCCGAACTCGGTGACATGCATTTCTCCTTTGAAACCGTCTCCCTCGATGGCATCATCGAGAACGCACTGACCGTGATTGAGAAAAAGGCATCCGAGAAAAGGATTGTCATGGAGAAAACGATACCGAACGATCTTCCCTCGATATGGGGGGACAGAGACCGGTTGCATCAGATTATGGTAAATGTTCTCGACAACGCCGTAAAATTCACACCCGATGCAGGATCTATTTCAATAAAGGCCCTTGACGGAAAAGACGGTAACGTCTATATCGAAATCAGTGATACCGGAATCGGTATCCCCAAAGGCGAAATTCCCCGGCTGGGAGAACGATTCTACCGGGTGGACAAAACCAGATCGAGAAAACTGGGAGGAACCGGGCTAGGCTTGTCGATAGTGAAACATCTAATAACTGCCCTTGGAGGCAAACTTGTGATCCAGAGTCAACTGGGCAGGGGAACCACCGTCTCACTGATCTTCCCAACCTATCGGGAAGACCTGACCGCCTGAACAAACTCGATATCATCAAGAAAGACCGTACCGTTATGCACGAGCGCATACTTGTCGTGGACGATGAAAAAGACCTTGTGGACTTGATCTCCTATAACCTCGAGAAGAACGGGTTTGCCGTCCTGAAAGCCTATGACGGTGAAGAGGCGCTGAGACAGGTCAGAACCCGGAAACCTCATCTGATGATCCTGGACCTTATGCTTCCCGGAATTCAGGGAATGGAGGTCTGCAAGTTGATCCGGAACGATCCCGATCATAGCGCACTGCCGATCATTATGCTGACGGCAAAGAGTGAAGAGATCGACAAAGTGCTCGGCCTCGAAGTAGGAGCCGACGACTACATAACAAAACCGTTCAGCGTACGAGAACTCCTGGCCCGCGTGAACACCGTGTTGCGTAGATCAACCCTGCGGAAGGAAATTGAAACGAAAGGATCGTTCGCCTATAAAGACCTTTACATCGATTATGACTCTCATGTAGTGACGGTTAAGGATAGAAAGATCGATCTGAGTCCGACCGAATTCAAGCTCTTAAAATTTCTCGCCCAAAATCCCGGAAGGGTTTATACGAGAGATCAGCTTTTGGACCACGTGTGGGGAGATGAAACCTTTGTTGAACCGAGAACCGTCGACGTCCACATCAAGCGGCTCAGAGCGCAGATAGAAGAAAGAATTGCACAACCGCAATATGTTCTTACCGTTCGGGGGTTCGGCTACAAATTTGCCGATATTGATTAGATCCCTTAAGAAGGCCCTCTTTTTTCGAATTTCCGCGAATCATGTCCACACCGTGAATACTATCTTTTCATAACCGGATATAGCTGTACACTATCATCCATTATTGGATACAGGCTCATCGGATACGATCTATCCGTAGAAAAGAAATAAGATCTGATCCTCCTTTTCAACTTCAAGACTGTCTCTTATCGATCAGAAAACAACTACCCCCTATTTCTTTTGCCTTTCTCTTAACTTCCGATGCAACAGAGACCAAGTGACCGTAGGAGGAAAATTTTCTATGCTGAGTGGTAACCGCTCCGATAGAAATTGAAAGTAACGGATAGCGGCGCGTGTGCCCTTTGCGATCACTGCTTTGATAGGACCCCGCTTTAATGTCCTCTGCATCATGAAACTGACCGATTGAACCTTCGAAGGATGAGATGATGGTCCGGCAATATTCCTCCACCTCCACTGATCGACACACCACGACAAAATCGTCTCCTCCGATATGACCGATGAAGGCCCGCGGATCGTAATGCGCGGTGTGTTCTTTCAATAAGGTGCCGATAAAACGAATGACCTCGTCGCCTTTATTGAATCCGTAAACGTCGTTATAGGGCTTGAAGTTATCCAGATCGAAATAGCACACGGCAAAGAGCTCGTTCTTTTCCAGTCGCTGCATGATGTTTTCCTTGATAAGATTGTTCCCCGGCAGACCGGTAAGGGGATTTGCCTGAACCGCCATCCTGATTTTCTGATCGGTGAGGCGTTCAAGGATATCGTAAACCTTGACTATTCCGATATAAACACCGTTTTTGGTGACAATGATATCATCGTAGACATTCTGTTTATCCCGACTTAGAAGCTTTACTGAAACATCTTCGATGGGGGTACTGGACTCGAAAACCATTGCGGGACTCATGACGGAACCAACCTGTTTCTTAACATAGAGGGCGTAGCCGAATTGCTGCCCCAGCTTAGAGAAAAATTTGGCCCTATCAATAAACCCAACCGGCATGTCGTTGTGCACTACGGTTATGGATGTCAGGTTTTCATTCTTGAAGATGTCGATCAAGGTCAAGACTGTTTCGGCATCATTAATGGGTTCCATGAAACGGCATAACGATCCCAACAGATTGTTTATTGACCTATTGGACTGTGTGTTTCGTTCCGAGTCTTTCATGATGACATCTTCTACTTCCGGGTAGCGATATTTCGGTTCCTCAACCGGTCGGGCTAAAAAGAAGCCCTGTCCCATATCCACCTTCATGTCGATTACGGTCTGCATCTCCTCCAGAGTTTCTATGCCTTCTGCTACAACCAAGGCGTTAATATTGTGACAGAACGAAACGAGCGCCTCTATTAACATCTGTTTCTTGGTCGATTTATGAATATCCTCGATCAAAAAACGATCGATTTTGACAATGGAAGGCTCCAATTCAGCAAGCATCTTGAGTCCTGCAGATCCGCATCCGAGGTCATCTATGGCGATCTTGAATCCCTGCTCTTTACAGTAATCGACAGCTTTTTTTAACCTTTTGATGTTGTGAACCAGGTCACGCTCTGTTAACTCCAAAATGATGCTGCCGCGAAATGGCATCAACTCCTTAAGAAGTGGAAGGCTTTCGGAGCAACCGTTCTGCACCAGATACAATAACGAAGGGCATATATTGAGGGAGAGCAATTTTGAAAGCGACAGTTGTTTTACCCGCTCCAATGTTTGCCCCCGACACAAACGCTCCAATTCCGCCGTAACATTCATATCCCTCGCAATCTCAAAGAGTTCCGACACACTTTTCAATGGTCCGGGAGTGGAGGTACGGCATAATGCTTCGTAACTATAAACCTCTCCCGTCTTTAAATTAAAGATTGGTTGAAAGACGATCTTAATCCTCTTGTTTTCAATAAGATCCTCTATGAATTCTTTCTTTGTAACATAATGTTCGCACGATACGGGCACGGCATACTGCGTCGCCACGTATCTCTTTTCATTGTCTATTTCTGAGATCCGTTCTGTAGATTTGCACTGAGTCATGATCTTATTCCTTTATCTGTCATTTCAGTGGCTGATGATTACAACCACTCCGCTGAACACTGCCAGTCGTATCAATCGGTATCTCCTTTTCTTAAGCTTCTTATGGAAAACGGAGTATCTGTATATATGTTGTATATGAAAACCGTATGACAGACAGATGACAATCTCTTTATATTATCTCCGCAATGCCTTGGTTCGCAGCCTGCTGCCGGCTTGTCACTCGAAACATCTCCATACCGTTTCGACAAGACTCCTTCTCTGAGACGCAATCTCTTCTTGCCAACTTTTTTCCCAGCCCTTTTTTATCGCATTCGTAACAAAACGGTCATCATGATGTAACACTCCTTTGTTAATCATAATCAACGGTTTTGTTTACAACACCTCATACCGAAAACAAAAGGAGAACGTTATGAAAGGAAAAAAAGTATTTAATAAGAGGTTGATTCGTCTCGTGGTTCTTGCGCTTTCTTCAGCAGTGATCCTCGCCGCAACATCAACGGCAACCTGTGCCCAGTCTCAGCTTTACACGGGTATGCCCGCCAAGTATGTCTTCTACTTTATCGGGGACGGACTGGGGCAACCGCAACGTACGGCGGCGGAGGAGTATTATGCGGCAAAGACCGGCATGAAACCGGGCTCACAATCATTGAAGATGGGTGATTTCCCGGCCCAGGGCCTTACCTCGACACATGCCAACAACCGTTTCATCACAGGTTCGGCGGCGGCGGCAACGGCACTCGCCTGCGGGTATAAAACAAATATCGATTACATCGCTGTTGATCCGCAGTTCAGACCTCTCAAGACGATAGCAGAGATGGCAAAGGACCGGGGGATGAAAGTCGGCATTATTTCCTCCGTCTCCATCGATCATGCAACCCCTGCATGCTTTTACGCGCATCAGCCCAACCGCAGTCTCTATCATGAAATCGAACATGACCTGGCCGGCAGTGGTTTTGACTATTTCGCCGGCGGCGGGTTCAAGGACCCCACGGGAAAAAAATCCAAGAAGCCCCTCGGCGATGTCTTTGCCGCGGCAAAGAAAAACGGATATTCCATCGTCACCGATAGAAAGGCATTCATGGCGTTGACACCGGCGATCGGAAAGGTCATCGCCTACAACTCGACTCTCCCGGACGGAAAAGCCCTTCCCTACCAGCTCGACAACACGCACAATGACATCACCTTGGCCGAATTTACGAGTAAGGGCATTGAACTGCTTGATAACAGGAAGGGATTCTTTATGATGGTTGAAGGCGGCAAGATCGACTGGGCTTGCCATGCAAACGATGCGGTATCTGCCATCATGGACACCCTTGCCTTTGACGACGCCATCGGCGAAGCGTTGGATTTTTATTCCATGCATCCCAAAGAGACGATCATCGTCGTCACGGGTGATCACGAATGCGGTGGTCTCGCACTCGGATTTGCCGGCACAAAATATGATACCTCCTTCGACGTATTGAAGAAACAATCTCTTTCCTTCCAGAAATTCACCGATGAATTCATGGCGGAGTACAAGAAGACGCACACCAGCAACGCCGACTTCAACGATATTCTTCCTGAAATCGAACGGTCCTTCGGTCTTACCGCCGGAGGAAACGGCTCCTTTGCCCTTGCCAATTATGAACTGGGAGAATTGGAAAAGGCATTCGAACAATCGATGTCAAGGGTGGAAATCAAATCGCCTGTCGATTACGTTCTCTACGGAGGATACGATCCGTTAACCGTTAAAATAACACATATTCTCAATAGAAAGGCGGGCCTTGCCTGGACGTCGTACTCACACACGGGCGTCCCGGTCATCACCTCTGCGAAGGGTGTGGGCGAAGACATCTTCAACGGCTATTACGACAATACCGACGTAGCCCGGAAATTGATGTCTATCATGGGTATCAAGGTCGAGGCGGAAAACACCGTTACCGACCAGTCACAAAAGATCGCCATGGCTCAGTGAGCGATGGTTCCAATTTCTCTTACGGATGGCGTGATCCTCCCTCATTGCGCCGTCCGTTTCTCTTGAGTGTACAAATGACCCTATTGCGTTCTCGAAAAGATCTCCTCCTGACAGTCCTGTTTCTGATCTTCATTATTGCGCTCACTTTTGTCCCCACCGGTTTTGAAAATCGAATTCCTGAGAATTCGGTCCGTTGCCGGGGTGAAATACTATCGGTGGATAATTCGGAGGTTCAGCAGCACGGAATCATCAGGCTGGGGACACAGATTCTCACCGTTTCTCTCAAAAGCGGACCGTTCAAGGGAAGATGCATAGAGGCCACAAACGAGCTGATCGGTAAACTGGAACTTGACAAGTTTTTCTGTACCGGCGATGTCGCTCTCGTCGTCCTCAGTCTGAAAGACGGCGAGATCTACTACGCCAATGCCCAGGATCACTATCGGATCGGCATTGAGATGATCCTGTTTGTCTGTTTTGCCGTGCTTCTCGTTCTCTTCGGTGGGTGGACGGGCGTGAAGGCCCTTTTTTCCTTTCTCTTTGCGGCTCTCATGGTATGGAAGGTACTGATTCCTTCTTTCCTGAAAGGGCATGATCCTATCCTGATTTCCTCCGGAGTTGTGCTGCTTCTCACTGCCGCCATTATCTTTCTTGTGGGCGGCCTTTCCCGGCGCGGCTTTGTCGCCTTTGTAGGGTCTTCGCTCGGCATTGCAATAACCTGTTTTCTCGCACTCTTCTTTTCACGGGGATTTCACCTCCACGGTGCCGTCAAACCCTTCTCCGAATCCCTTCTTTACTGCGGATTCCCCGACCTTGATTTGAGCCGGATATTTATCGCCAGCATATTCATGGCGTCATCGGGTGCCATCATGGATCTCGCCATGGATGTGGCATCATCACTCGATGAAGTTGTTCGGAAAAAACCGGATATTCAGTTTTTCGAAATCCTTAATTCCGGATTTTCCGTAGGACGCGCGGTTGTCGGAACCATGACGACGACCCTCCTTCTCGCCTATTCGAGCAGTTATGTCACCCTCCTCATGGTATTTATGGCACAGGGGATTCCACTAACAAATATACTAAATATAACCTATGTTGCCGCTGAAATTCTAAACACGGTGGTGGGAAGTTTCGGTCTTGTGACGGTCGCGCCGTTTACCGCAATAGTAGGTGCTTTTATATATACCAGAACAAAACACCCTTCCTAATTGATGGCAAGCATCACCTCATACTTCAGAAAAAGCTCAACCGGAAGATAGGCCCGCACAAGCCAAACGAAATTTCTTATTGGTACCCCCCTCTTCCGAGGAGTGAACAACAAAAGAGAGGGGATCGGAGCGTATCAACAAGTATTATGCAACCATACTTCTCTGTCTTTCCTCCTGACGTTTCTTGCACAAAATACAAAACGTGGTTGTCGGATAGACTGCAAGTCGTTTTTCGGATATGGCGTTTCCGCAACTCATACATTTACCGAATTCTCCCAAATCGATCCGATTCAATGCATCCCGAATCTCTCTCACCCTGTTTCGCTGTTTATCACCGATGATAAAAGCTATGTTCCGCATCATCTCAAGATTGGCAAGATCGCCTTCATCGGGTATATGATCTTTTGCATCGCATATCTCCTTGAGTCCTTCATCGTAATCCCGACCTAACAACTCACGTATTCGATGCAAGAGAAGCATCCTGTAATAATCTATCTGATTGTGTGTCATGATCCGCTCTCCTTTCAATTCAGATATTCATATTTCAGAGCAATTGGGCGCTCAGTTCCGCCACTTCAGATCGTTCGCCTTTACTGAGCACCACATGCCCGGCAAGTTCTTCAGACTTTAGTTTTTCCGCAAGGTAGCTCAAACCATTGCTGTTCGAATCGAGATAGGGATGGTCAATCTGCTCGGGATCACCGGTAAATACGATCTTCGAACCTTCTCCCACTCTGGTAATGACCGTCTTAATCATGTGAGGGGAAAGGTTCTGAGCCTCATCACACAAAATGAACTGTTTGGGGATACTTCTTCCCCGGATGTAGGTCAGAGCCTCAATTTCCAGGAAACCCCTTTCAATTAAGTGATCAGTTATATTGAGAGGGTCCTGTTGATTGCAGAAGAGATAGTCGAGATTGTCAAATATCGGCTGCATCCAGGGACGTAGTTTTTCTTCCTTTGAACCGGGCAGATAGCCGATATCGTGACCCATGGGAACAATGGGCCGTGTAACGAGAAGTCTCGAATATTTGTTTTGCTCAAGTACCTTTTCCAATCCGACGGCAAGAGCAAGAAGCGTTTTTCCCGTTCCCGCGCAACCGACAAGGGTAACGACCTTCACCTCATCGTCGAGGAGCACCTCAAGAGCAAATTTCTGCTCCTTGTTCCGTGCGCGCACGCCAAAGCTCACGACCTCTGAGTTTTTTAACGGGACTATGGCATCCTTCACGCACCGTCCCAGCGCCGATTGCGACGAATTGCCCATCCCCTTCAGGATGAAAAACTGATGAGGGTATCCCTCTATGGCGCTACCCAACGGCAGCCTTCCTTCCTTAAAAAACTGGTCAATTTGTTCTTTGGTGGACTCAATCGTTCTTATCCCTTCGTAAAGAAGTGGATAATTAACCTTGTCTTTGTAATAATCCTGCGATGGTATTCCCAATACATCGGCCTTGACACGGAGGCTGAGATCTTTTGTAACAAGATAGACGGGCTCTTGACATTCATGCATTAAGTGGTAGGCAACTGCCAGAATCCTGTTGTCCGGCTTCTGCAAATCCCATCCCACAGGTATATTGACAAGATCCTGATGATTCAGCTCTATCTTAATGCTGCCGCCGGAGGATACCGTTACCCCCTCCGAAAGGCGTCCGAGATCCCTCATAGCATCGAGCTTATTCGCTACAACTCGGGCATTTCTCCCGACCTCATCCTGTCTTCGTTTCTGATTATCGATCTCTTCAATTACTGCAAAAGGAATTACGATGTTGTTCTCTTCAAAAGAGAAAAGTGCATCCGGATTGTGAAGGAGTACATTTGTGTCGAGTATATATGTCTTCTTTTTCATAGACCTGCCTCCCTTTGTAGGAATTTCAATATGCCGTTTATCGATTCGACAGAAGAGACACACCTTCACATACATTTCTTGTGTTTGATCTCTTGCCTACCCTTTTATTTTTTCCGGCTCATAAAGAAGAGAGCATGGTATCTCCTACCCGGCTACCCTTCTTTTTATTGATTCACGGGATGTTAAGAAAAGATATTATTCATTTGTCTCATGGCCGACATGTTCCCATGCGTTCGTAATGACAGGCAGGTTGTCGCATCCGGCGATTCATTCATAAATCCTCTATTCAGAATCTTTGTTTGTTTTTGGTTTTCTTATACCGAAGCAATATTACATTTGAGTGATAAATATTTGAAGATACGATGAAACCATTGCACAAGATGGATCGTGAGTGAAAATGTCACTCCGTTACAGTCGTGACGCTTTTTTCATATACATGTAATCATATCGTAACGTCATTGTAACAGTACTATGAGAGTGATGTTTTGAGTGAGGGATAAGCCGAGCTTATATCGTAGCGGTGCGTACATCGATACACTGCAATGAAGGTTGCTGCCGCTCGGTTCATACAGCTCCAGATTTAAACTCACTGATATTGTGGAGACCAGTATATGATGACACCATCAGAAGCTCGAATACTCGTAATGACGGAGCGTTCTTCCGAGAAAGACTCTTTGGTTCCTCAAAAAGGCACACCGGATTACATCGCCCATCTTGCGGGAATATTGGGACTTGAAGGGAAAGACCCCGACTCTTTCGCCAGCCTGCTCCCTTTTTCTTCCGGGGACACCACGGCGGGAGCGGAAAACGAGTTTCAAACCGCCGTTGAGGGGAGCGCCTCTTACGTCGATCTGCCACTCACCATAGAAGAGTCGAATTACTACAAAAACCTCATCAAGCGAACGGAACGGGGAGACACATCGAAGCATATTGCATTGGAACTCCATAAGATTCTTGACGATACCCACCGCAGAATATGGGAAAACAGCTGGGTTCGGTTCCCTCGCACCGTCCTTTCCGAATGGGCGAACCGTATCCTCGAAGATGATCTGCGCACCGATAAGTCAGCCACAGGGAGCCCTCAGCGTACCGATGCACATAAATTTTTTCTGAGAAAGAATGATGAGGAATTTATCCGCATTCCTGTCAGCTACCTGTTGAAACTCTCGCTTGCCGATGTATTGAACAGTCAACCTCCGCTGCATCCGGTCATCGCAAAGGCCGGACATGAGGCCATGGAGCATTTCTTAAACGATAATACATCGCCGGAAACGTATTCCTTCGCTCCGTCGATCATATCGCACCGTACCGGTTCCGGAATCATGCTTGCACATGAGACAGCGATTCGCTTCTTACTGACGCAACTTCTTGTCATGTATGCAAACAACAAGTTTCAGCTTTCTTCCCTCGGCCAACACGTTTCCGTATATTATGCTCCCCATCCGCCCGTTCGGCAAAAAGAACTCAACGACATCATATCCGATTCCTTTTACCGAGAACTGTTCATAAATCCATGCCTTTCCGGATGGGACAAAGGAGAGAAGAAATATGAGTACATGAAATTGTGCCATCGAGTTCTCTCGCGAAGTCAATTGAATGCCGTGATTAAACTGAAAGAGGCGGGTATTATTACTTCCAATCTTACCGTCGTACCCAATATCTCCAACATCTGCCTCGCAAACAACTCGACCCATATCAGCATCGGAAGCCTCAAACTGAGTGCTTTCCTGAGAAATCCGGCGTCCGGATTCACTGTGTCGGATGAAAAATATCTTTCGGACCTTATTGTCAAGATTGTAGAACATTTTCTCCCTCTTTTTGTCGGAACATACAGTGCGGCGCCATACCGCCTGGACTTCTGCGATTTTCATCCCGAGAAGGCCCTCGGTTTTCTCCCCCATGAACTGGATTACACCCATCTCAGGATGATCTGGCGCAGGTGGAAAAAAAAGGCGGACATTAAGATCCTCGGTCATTCCCTTACTCCCTTCGGACCTCGGTGGCTTGACATGATCGTCAGCAACCTCTTCGGATTGAAAGGCGACTTCGTTCAGGACTTCCGACTGCTTGACTATTTTGCATCGCTTATGAGCACCGACGAGAGTCCGGTGCTTGACGGTACGATCGGAAACGGGGACCGCTTGAAACGGGACCTCATGGAACTTGGCACCTTTGATTCACAGCTCGTACTCTATATGCTCTACCGGCCAAGAGAATATTCAGCGGTAGGTTTTTCCGGCTTCGAAGGTCGCTACTACAGTCTTTTCGAACGGTTCACAGAGGATATCGGAGCGGCAACCAATCTTCAAACACTGATTACCGCTCTCGCCTACAAATACATTTTCACCGGCAAAATTGATCACGGTCACATCCCCGACAATCCCACGGTTGAAAGCGAACGCCGTCAGATCTTTTTCGGAACGGCCATAGGTATTCCGACCTTCTTTGTTCATTATCAAAGCTCCAATAGATTTATTCAGAAGATACTGGCACGGACAAAGAAAACCCGTTTCAGCCACCGATATGCACATTATCTGAGAGTACACAACATCGAATATCGGAAAGCCCTCATCGAAATTCTGCGCGAGGACGCATCCGATCTCATTGAACTGTTTGGGATGAAAGATACCATCGACAATCTCGAACACCGCATCTGCGAACCAAAATCAACCTCCGTCGCGGACCGCCTTACAAAAGATATCCTGAGGGAAGCTAACGTGTCTTCACCCTTTCATCTGTCCGGCAGAGATTTCAATCTCGCCGCCGAAACCTTTTATCGCGACACGCTTCGAAAACGAAACATAAAGGAAGCCATGGAAATTATGGAGAAATATCTGAGAGACTTTGATGCGGAGACCCAGAAAGAAAATTCCCGATACAGAGAGCCACTCTACGCCATACTGAAAGGAACCGGCTCATTTGATTTTCTCGATTCGGTCAAGAAACAGGTTTCGGAAGAAAAAGCGACCATCTTTGTCCTGAATACATTGATTCAGCTTATCCTTCTCGTCGTTGAGAGGTTCAAGGAACATAACGACATCAAGGGGAAAGAACCGATATGAATACACAGGCACACCAATACATCGAAAGGAAGACATCCGGCATCCGCACGGAACATCCCTACGGTGACAAAATCGTTGATTTTATCTACTCAACCGTCCGCGAACATGCCCCGTCCCTCTTTAAGGCACTCATATCAGCCCGCATGTCCAGTCTTCTCGGATACGCCAATTATGATTCACAGATTCTAGCGGGGATTACGGGGGCCAGACAATTCCTTGAAACCGCCGATATCGATTTCTACGAATGTATCAACGGATACCTGTCAATGAAGACTCTTCGCGACATTTTCGAACGAAAGATTGCCTACTGGAAATACCGTCCCATGCCTTCCGAGGCTTGCGCCATCGTATCGCCGGCCGACTCGAGAGTGCTGATCGGTTCGTTCGCGGAATCATCCACGATTTCACTGAAGGGAAAGTTTTTCGATCTCAACGAACTCCTCGGCGGACCCTGGAGCAAGACATTCATAAACGGAGATTTCGCCATTTTTCGTCTGACACCGGAAAAATATCATTACAATCATCTTCCCGTCTCGGGTTTCGTACGTGACATTTATGGAATAGAAGGCGACTATCATTCCTGTAATCCTCGAGTTCCCATCACCGTGGCGAACCCGTATTCCAAGAATAAACGGGTGGTTACCATTATTGACACGAACGTGGAAGGAGGAACGAAAATCGGATTGGTTGCGATGGTCGAAGTCGTCGCGCTCATGATCGGTGACATCGTCCAATGCTACAGCGAGAATTTTTATGACGACCCCTGCGACATCTCTCTCGGAATGCTGCTTGTAAAAGGCCGACCCAAAAGCCTCTTTCGCCCCGGTAGTTCAACCGATGTGCTGATATTCGAAGAAGGGAAAATCAGCTTTTCTTCGGACATCGTGAGAAACATGTACCACCCCTATGCAGCAAGCCGTTATTCACTCGGCATGGGCAGGTCTCTTGTCGAAACGGAAGTCAACGTGCGTGAAGAAATCGGTCGGGCACGCACCGCCGAAGCCACATAAGGATACAGACAACATGGAGAATATATATTTTCTTACCGGTCTGTTACTCTTCTTCGCCCTCCTCTTGTCTTGGGGATTTCGGCACCTTCCCTCGGAGCGCTGGCAGATAATGGCCTGTGTCCCCCTTACAAAAGACAAACGTGGGGTCTGGAAGGGATTGAATCTTACCTACTACGGCCTTTTCAGCGCCCTGGCTTACGGTCTCGGCATCTCCCTTCTCTTTATTCTGCTCGGTTCCGCCGGTGTTCCCTTTGCAGGCACTGTCATCATTACCATCGTCGTTCTCGCATGCTGTGTTCCTGCTTCGTCTATCATAGCGCGGTTTGTGGAGAGAAAACCGTTTACCTTCTCCGTCGGCGGGGCGTCATTCGTAGGAATTCTCATTGCGCCGTGGGTCATTCTTTGTACCGATCGGGTGGCGAATCACATCATGAACGTCACGATTCCCCTCTATCCGACACTCGCCGCCCTCTCTATCGCCTACGCTGTCGGTGAGGGGGCGGGAAGACTGGCATGTATCAGTTACGGATGTTGCTACGGGGCATCTCTCTCGGAAAGCGGACCCTTCCTCAAGCGTATATTCGACCGTCATCATTTTGTTTTTACCGGCACTACAAAGAAGATCGCCTACGCCTCAAATCTCGATGGTGTCAAGGTCATACCGATACAAGCCGTCACTTCGATAATCTATATCCTTGTTGCCATGGTCGGCATTGTCCTCTACCTCCGACAATTCTTTTTCCCTTCCTTTCTTATTCCCCTTGTCGCCACACAGTGCTGGCGTGTTGTGTCCGAATTTCTCCGTGCCGATTACCGAGGAGGCGGCTTCATCTCGGCCTACCAGATCATGGCGATACTATCCATTGCCTATGCATCGGGACTTACCTTTATACTTCCCTCCACGGGACCGGTCTCTGTCGATATCATAAAAGGGATTTCATCGCTTTGGAATCCCGTCGTAATCCTTACCCTTGAGGTCATCGTTATCGCTATCTTCCTCTATACGGGACGAAGCGATATGACTGCCTCATCGATAACGTTTCATATACATGACGAGCGGTTGTGACATTACCTGTCAGGAAACGCCTCTTTCCTTTTCGGATGAAATTGTAGAGTGGCATGTAGCAAACCCTAAAATTCCTTGCCCAAAATCCGGGAAGGGTTTATACAAGGAATCAACAGTTGGACCACGTGTGGGGAGACGAAACATGTGTGGAACCGAGAACCGTCGATGTCCACATCAAGCGGCTTAGAGTACAAATAGAAGAAAGACTTGTTCAACCGCAATACGTTCTCACAGTCCGGGGGTTCGGATACAAATTTACCGATATCAATCAGGTGTATTCAGAAGATCCTCTCCTCTCAAGTTTCAACTGATAACAGACACATGTCACTATTCACACAGAAAAGCTCTATCCTGATCACCTGTGCAAAGGGAATCACTCCTTTTTTGAAAGAGGAGATCCTCGCCCTGGGATTCCCCGTGCAATCAGAACACATCGCCGGCGTTGAGACGGAAGGCACCCTTGAGGACACCATACGGTTGAACCTCTCCATTCGTACAGGACAAAGGGTTCTTTATCTGATCAAACGGTTCATCGCTCGAAGTCCCGACGATCTCTACAAAAAGATGGTGGCTATTCCATGGGAAGACTACTTTCTCAAAAACGGATACATCTGTATAACCTCATCCGTCGACAATGCCTCGGTCAAGGACACCCGATTCGCCAATCTGAAGGGGAAGGATGCCATCGTCGACAGGTTCTATCAGAAGTTTAATTCACGGCCCTCTTCCGGCCCCAAGAGAGACAAGTCGGTCGTATTCATCTACTGGAAAAAGGACCGGGGCAGCATCTATATCGATACCTCCGGCGAATCGCTTTCCCGCCGGGGATACAGGAAGATTCCCCTTGCCGCACCGATGCAGGAGACTCTCGCCGCTGCCGTGGTTCTCGCATCACGATGGAAGGGCGAAGAGCATTTCATAAATCCCATGTGCGGGAGCGGAACCCTCGCTATAGAGGCCGCCCTCATCGCCATGGGAAAAGACCCGGGGAGCATGCGGAACAACTATGGATTCATGCATATCAACGGATTCAGTAAACCGCACTGGAGAAAGATAAAGGGGCTCGCTGAGGCGACACAAAGGAAACCACCGGGAAAGATAATTGCAACGGACATCGATCCAAAGGCAATCGAAGCGGCTCGAAGAAACGCCGCCGCCGCCGGCGTGGATCACCTCATAGAATTTGGGGTGTGTGACTTCTCCGATACGCCGATCCCGGAAGGAGCGGGAGTAGTAATGCTGAACCCGGAATATGGGGAACGGATGGGGAAGATCAAAGAATTGGAAGAGGTGTACAAAAAGATAGGAGACTTTTTCAAACAGAGGTGCACCGGATACCGCGGATACATATTTACGGGTAACCTGGAACTGGCAAAACAGGTAGGGTTGAGAGCGAAAACAAGAATCCCCTTTTACAACAGTAACATCGAATGCCGTCTCTTCGGGTACGATCTGTACAGCGGTTCCAAGAAATTCAAGGCATAAGGAGCGATAGCCGTCATGACGTATAAGATTTTTCCACGGTGGGAGGATAAAATCGTATCGCCTGAGAGGATACTGAGTGAGATAAAACCCGGCATGAACATCTTTCTGGGAACCGGTGTGACAGAACCGCGGACACTGGTTAAACACCTCATGGCATCCACCGAACACAATCTCCGCGACCTGGAACTCATCCAGTTATTGAGTTTCGGAGATGCCCTCCCCGTCGACGAGCGATATACAAGGAAATATCGGCTCAAGACATTCTTCTCCGGCTGGGTGGCCAGCGAGGCAATCACCGCCGGAAGAGTGGACTTCATTCCCAGTCGTACGTCCCGAATACCCTGGCTGTTTAAATCGGGGATTATTGACGTCGACGCTGCTTTCGTCCAGATATCTCCCCCCGATGAGGCTGGCTTCTCCAGTTTCGGCGTATCGGTAGACGCCGCACGATACGCCATGGACCGCGCGTCACTCGTTGTCGGTGAGATTAACGAGCACATACCCTGTACGCACGGTGACACCGTCGTGCATACGGATGACTTCGACTATCTTGTCCGATCCACCGAACCACCTATCTATTTCCCCCGATGGCCCATCGACCCGGTCTTTGACAAGGTAGCGGCCAACGTAGCCTCCATAGTAGAGGACGGGAGCTGCATCGCATTCTTCATAGGCCCCTTATTCGAATCCCTTGCCAAGCATCTCGCGCGCAAACGGAATCTGGGAGTCCACTCCCTCCTGATCACGGACGCCCTCATGGATCTCATAAAATCCGGAGCGGTCACGAACAGGCATAAAAATCTGTTCCGCCACAAGAGCGTGGCCGCATACGCCATGGGAACACCGGAATTGATGAAGTGGCTGGATCACAACCCCCTCGTGGAGTTTCAGGGGATAGACATAGCCACCGATCCGGGCAGTATGGGTCAGAACGACCAGTTTATCACGGTCCTTCCGGCGCGGAAAATCGATCTGACCGGCAACATCTCCCTCCATGTCGGCAAGGGCAACGTAAGCCCCGGTTCTGGCGAGGCGCATGAGGCATTCACCGGAGCCGCACTCTCAAAGGGAGGAAGGGCCATCTTTGCCCTGCCCAGCCGCAACCTCGAAGGAAAACCCAATATACTCCTTTCGGTGGAAGATTTCCCCGACCAATTCACGAACAGGGAGTCCCTGGATCTCATCATAACGGAATATGGTGTGGCCTCAATGAGAGGAAGGAGCACGCGTGAACGCGCCCTTGCATTGATCGATATAGCGCATCCGGATGACCGCGGCGAACTGGTACGTCAGGCAAAAGAGGCAAATATTCTCTATCCGGATCAGAAGTATCTTGCCGAATCAGGCCACCGGTACCCGGTGGACATATCGTGCACACAGGTCTTCAAGGGGAATACTTCCGTTCATTTCCGCGTTATCCGACCGTCGGACGAAGAAGACATGCGGAAGCTCTTCTACCGGTTCTCAGATCAGGCGGTCTATTACCGCTACTTCAACCCCATCAAGACCATGCCGCACATTACCATGCAGGAATACGTTAATGTCGATTACCGGCATATCCTGTCAATCGTCGGTCTCATTGAAGAATCGGGGGTCGAACGCATCATTGCGGAGGGACGATACGCGCTCTCAAAGGATCGCCCCTACGGAGATGTGGCCTTTGTTGTCGATGAAAAGTATCAAAACCTGGGAATCGGATCTTTTCTGCTGGAACTGCTCATCAAGATCGCACGGAAGCGCGGCATCAAGGGATTTACGGCAGATGTTCTCACTGAAAACAAGCCCATGCTGAAGGTGTTTGAGAAAGTGCCCTTCTCCATGCACGCGGTCGTCAGATCGGGAACGTACGAACTGACCATTCCGTTCTCAGAAGAAACGGAAACCAAAAAAGAATCATAGCACTTTGTTACTGGGATGGAGGTATGACAAAAAAAACCTTTTGGGAAAATCCCTATTTGACTGAAATCGAAACGACCGTAACAGATGTGAACGATACCGAAGTTATGGTGGATCAAACGATTTTCTATGCCTTCTCCGGCGGTCAGGAGAGTGATTACGGTACAATCGATGCTTATCCGGTGATCCAGGCCCGTAAAGACGGTACGGAGATTATTTACACGATTGAAGATGGTCACTGCCTGCAGCCCGGGGATCGCGTCAGGATGACGATCGACTGGGAAAGACGCTACCGGTTGATGCGGCTGCATTTTGCCGCGGAAGTGATACTGGAGCTTGCATATCATAACCTGGAAGGGATTGAAAAGATCGGCGCTCACATCGCCCAGGACAAGGCCCGGCTGGATTTTACATGGGTGGAGAATATTTCCAAGTCTTTTCCAAAACTGGAGGAGGCGGCCCGCAGAATTATTCAGGCAAACCAGGAGATAGAAAGCGCCTTCAGTGACGAAGAAGCAGAGCGGAGGTACTGGAAAGTCGAAGGATTCGGGTGCGTTTCCTGCGGAGGGACCCACCTGAGAAGAACCGGTGAGATCGGAGAAATTACCTTAAAACGCAACAACATAGGCAAGGGGAAAGAAAGAATCGAAATCTATCTCAACGACAACGGCGGCAAGGAGATCGGGTGACGATGGGTGATGAGGGGGGGAAAAGGGGCGCAGGAGAACATCTCCGTCCGTTTCATGCCGTCGATCTTGCTTCGCTCCACAGCATGATCTGCCATACCATCGATGTCTCCTATTCGGATGTCTATCCCGTCAGAGCGGTTCAGTTCTTCAAAGAGTATCATTCCGAAAAGAGAATCATGGAACGGAATGAGACCGGTGAAGTATTGATTATGGAAAATGACGGCACCATAGTGGCGACGGGCGCCCTGGTCGGAAACGAGATACAGGGGGTTTTCGTCAGGCCTGACTGCCAGGGTAGGGGCTACGGGAAGATATTAATGGCCGAGCTGGAAAAGAGGGCAAAGGCTCGGGAGATACGGAAAATTGAACTGAGTATCTCCCTTCCGTCAAGGAAATTTTACGAAACCCTCGGATATGAAGTACTTGCAGAGCGTTCGGAGGATGTCGGCGAGGGTCAGTATCTGAATTACTGGCCTGGAGAAAAGGCATTACTTTGACTGACCGGGAACGGACCACATTTTTCCTTTCAAAAAGTATTGATAGAGGACGTCCACTGCACTATCGGCTCATAACCGAATATATGGATTCACAGCTCGGTTACCCAGTCTGCGGTGGCGGGATGAATCCTGAGTCCGGTTGCATATGCCAATCTGACCCCCCATAATCCGGGCAAACAAATCATCCGGGAGCAAGCCTCTGACTCGGGGCATCATCCTTTCGAGAAAATACAATGAAAGAAAGAGACACAAATTTAGATTTAATGAGATTTCTCGGCGTCATGATCATTATGATCGCTCACGCGGAGGCTCCGGAATGGGTGAATCAGCTTAGAAATTTTGGAACACCCCTCCTGATAGTCGCATCAGCACTGAGCTATGCCGTCGTCTATAAAAACAGGGAGCTATCTATACTACCTTTTTTACGAAAGCGACTCAGCAGATTGACACTCCCCGTCTGGATATTTTTGACCGGGTTCTTTCTGTTGTGCTACCTGTTTTCCCTGATAGTCGGAATGAACTATCCCTTTGATGTGAGGACAATCATATCGTCCTATATGTTTTATAATGGCATTGGATTTGTTTGGATTTTTAAGGTCTACATAATCCTGGCCCTGATTACTCCCCTTGCACTTCACTACAAAAGGAATGTTCCGTCAGATTCGATATATTTTATATCTATCGTCATTTGCTACGGTATACATGAACTGATTATACGCGTATCCGCACCATGTATTCCCGTTCATCTTGAAGGATTTATGAACTCTGTTATTTTTATCATCATCCCCTATTCCCTCCTGTACCTGTACGGTCTGAAGCTCGGAGCATTATCGGATAGGCAGGTTATGTTTATCTCCGCATCTTTTCTCATTGTTTTTGCCTCTATTGCGGCATACATGAAAGCCCATAACGGTTCATTCGTACCGACCGAACAGTACAAATTCCCACCAACAATTTACTATCTGTCATACGCTCTGTTCGCTTTGCATGCAGTGTATCTGTTCTGTCGTCATGCTGTCGGTTACATGAATCCTAAGGTAATTATATGGCTGTCTTCTCACTCGTTATGGATCTATCTTTGGCATATATTTGCTGTTTCTTTATGGGGATATTGGGTAAAGACACTTGGGCTCATGCATGGCAATCCATTGACAAGCCTGTTTAAATTTCTTTTTATTCTTGGATTCGGTATATTATGTACGTACCTACAGACGACAGCAGTAAAAAGATATCTGGCCCAGGACAGGTGCCTGGTATTCCGTAGAATAGCGCTGCTGCTTACATAAAGAATCAAACACAATCGTTACATCTGACCGCTAGTGCGTCGACCCTCCACGGTGCAGGTGACCTTAGCCGTTATGCGTAACAGAAAGCAAAAAATGATTACCCGGATAGAAACTGTTAACGAAATAATACCGATCTTTAAAGAGTATCTGGCCCATATGAGCCAGTTTCTCCCCATTAAGGATTATGGCCCATGGAGTGAAGGCGCTTTGAAACATTTACGGCTTTATGAAATCAACAGCGGTCGACACATGTATGTTATCAGGGAACCGGAATCCATCATCGGTTTTGCCCTTATCAATAAACACCTTCGATTCAATGCCGACGGCTTTGCGGTTGCGGAGTTTTACATTCAAAAAGATCGTGAGAGAAAGGGACATGGCCGCAGGCTGGCCGAGTATGTATTTGCGCAGTTCCCCGGCAACTGGGAAGTCGCCGTCGCATCAACAAACACCGCGGCACGGATGTTCTGGAGACAGGTACTGTCATCGTACACCCATGACACATTCACAGAATCAAGGAACACCTCCTTCGACGGATACGGCTTCCTATTCAGCAATGCATAATATATCGATCACAACGCCTGCTTCCGCTGAACTCTACTGCGATACTTTTTCTTCCGTCTTTGCGAAACAGGTTAATTATTAACGATTACTTGAAAACTCTCTGTCTATCGGGTAAGGTCGAGACACTTGCGATCGAAGTACATATTCCTTTTTAACAAAGTTATAACAAGGTTATAACTTTCTTAAAAAGGGACATCACATCAAAGGGAGGCAATGCCGATGAAAACAAGGCGCCTTGGCGCGAACGGACCGGAAGTATCAGCCATAGGGCTGGGTTGCATGGGAATGAGTCAATTTTATGGAAAATCGGACGACGAGACTTCGAAAAAACTCATACTGGAAGCTCTTGCAAAGGGGATTACCCTGCTCGACACGGCCGATACCTACGGATATGGACATAACGAACAGCTCATCGCCGCCGCCTTGAAGCAGTGGACGGGAGATGTATTTATTGCGACAAAGTTTGGCATGTGTCGTAAGAGAGGGGCATACGAACGGACGATCAACGGACGCCCCGAATACGTTAGGCAGGCGGCCGAAAACAGCCTGAAGCGACTGAACCGGGACGTCATTGATCTCTACTACATTCACCGCGTCGATATTACCGTTCCCATTGAGGATACGGTCGGAGCAATGTCTGATCTAGTAAGACAGGGGAAGGTCCGATACCTCGGCATTTCAGAAGCATCTCCGGCAACAATTCGCAAAGCCCATTCTGTCCACCCCCTTACGGCGGTGCAGTCGGAATATTCACTGTGGACGCGGCGAGTGGAAAAGGAAATTCTGCCCACAGCCAGAGAACTGGGAATCGGATTTGTCCCATACAGCCCGTTGGGGCGTGGGTTTCTCTCGGGAACGATTAATAATATGGAAACACTCGAAGAAGGTGATTTCCGGAAACACAATCCCCGTTTTCAGAAGGACAATTTCGACCGGAACAGAAACCTGGTGAAAGAACTGGAGAGTATTGCGAAACGCAAAGGTATCACACCGGCCCAATTGGCACTTTCCTGGCTCCTTGCACAGGGAGATGATATCATACCGATTCCGGGCACGAGGAGAACAAAGTATCTCATGGAAAATATCGGTGCCGTAGCCGTATCCTTGAGTAAAGCGGAAACACAAGCGATCGAAGCGGCTATACCCCCCGACATGGTCAGCGGAGACCGCTACCCGGAAGCGGGACTGGTCGGCATTGACGGATAGACTATCGTCTAAGGTAACGTATAACCGGATGCATGCGCGCTGGTTCCCACCACCCGTGATCCGCAATGTTTTGTGATATGTAACGCTTTCTTTATATTTACAGGAGGAATAGATGCAAAATAAGACCTTCGCACCGGAGGGGCGTGTGATACATAAGGGTTCCCGGCTGGAGTTGCGCCTTGTGACGCTGCCGGCCGAGCGCGGTTCCGTCGAGAAGGAAGTCGTTGTCCATCACGGCGCGGTCGTCATTCTCCCCTTTGTGACCGATACCGATATCATTCTCATTCGAAATGCGCGTTTCGCCATAGGACAGGAGCTTTGGGAACTTCCCGCAGGGACGTTGGCACCGGATGAGCTTCCGGAGGATTGCGCTTCCCGCGAACTCAAGGAAGAAACCGGCTACGAGGCGACTTCCATCGAACCGCTCGGTTCTTTCTTCAATGCCCCCGGCTGGTCGACCTTCCGGCTCTACTCCTTTGTCGCGCGCGGACTCACCGCCGGGCTGCAGCAGTTGGAGAAGGATGAGAAGATCGACGTTCACGTTATCTCAGTGACCGACGTATGTTCCATGATCGCCAAAGGACAGATCGCCGACGGCAAGACGCTGGCGTCGCTGGCAATCTACGCTGCCCAAAGAGGGCTCATACGTTTCTGATATTTTGAAAAGAGGGGACCGGATTCGGACACACTGAACCGCACGTGGTACCATCAGGCCGAAGAAATGAATGAAACACGGGAACTGAAGAAAACCGAGCTGGATGATCTGCTTGAACTGTATCCTCACATGCACACCGTAGATGATCCGCTTCCTGAAAAAGGCGTGATCGAAGATATCTGGCAGGATATCCATGAAAGTCCGAATTTCATATATTTCGGAACGTTTGTCGATGGAAGGCTGGTGTCGTCATGTACCCTGAGCGTTATTCCGAATCTTACGAGAGGTGGCCGGCCCTATGGCGTGATTGAAAATGTTGTTACCCACGCCGACTATAGGCGCAAAGGGTATGCCGGCGGTATTTTGAAGCACGCGCTGAATCTTGCATGGCAAAAGGGATGCTATAAGGTCATGCTGCTTACCGGAAGAAAGAGCGAAAGCGTTTATAAATTCTACGAATCTGCCGGTTTTGACAGGCATGCAAAGCAGGCGTTCCTGGCAAGACCGCAGAAGACAGAATAGATGGATATGACATTCATCATTCTCCCGGCATTGGACGGAAGGAACGGTATCGTATGAAAGAACTGATCGTAGCCATGTCCGCATTCGGTGTACTGTTCTTGTTCATGCATGAGCTTGACGCCTGTTACAAGGGCGAATGGAGGATGTTTGCATTTCTGCGAAGATTCAAAGAGGAAACGCAATATCTGATTTTTCTATACGCCCATATTCCGCTGACTCTTTTCCTGTTCTACTATCTGTGGACGGTCGTATCCTTCAGCAACATTATTCTGTGGGTATTAGTCAATATCTTCTGTGTACTGCATTTCGCGCTTCATATCATCGCGAGAACATGGAAATCGAATGTCTTTCAGTCAATACATTCCTTTATCTTTATCGGAGGGGAGGCATTGACGGGACTTGTAAACCTGCTTCTGGTAACATGGTATTGAAGAGTATGGGAACCATAAGATCGAACATAAAACCGGGTCTTGCTGTCAGGATCGTACTGAAACAGGACCAGAAGAGCGGTATATTAACCGAAGGGGTTGTCAAGGATATCCTGACAAAATCCCCCTCCCATCCTCACGGCATAAAAGTCAGATTGACCAGCGGGGATGTGGGCCGGGTCAAAGAGATCTGCGGATGACACTGTACATCGACGGAGATGCCTTTCCGAATCAGCTCAAGCCTGTCGTATTCCGTGCCATTAAGCGCCTCTCCATTCCGACGTTCGTCATATCAAACAAGCCCGTAACTATCGGTAAATCGAAACATATTGCTTACATTATCGTCGGCCCCGGAACCGACGAAACGGACGACCGCATCGTAGAGATGGTTGAAGCAGGAGATCTGATTATCACGGCAGATATTCCCCTGGCCGACCGGGTCATAACGAAAAAAGCGTATGCCATCGATCACCGCGGCAAACTGTTCAGCGTTGACAACATCAAACACCATCTGGCCATGCGTAATCTCATGCAGGAGATCCGTGACAGCGGTGAAAATACCAAAGGGGCGGCACCGTTCAACCGGAAAGATGTGTACGAATTTGCCAATCAGTTGAATCGATTCTTGACAAAACAGGAACTACATTAAAGAATGGACTGGCACGAACATAACATACATTACGAGCACCGGAAAAGCCGTAACATCATACTCAATATAGGGGAAAAACAACATGTCGGACTTAACAATAGAGAAAATAGAGCAGAGTATCAAAGACAGAAGATCTCTTCATCTTCAGTTTCTTGAGAATGTAAAAACGTACAAACCTTTTCTGAAGGTGGAGGAAAAGGCCTTTTCGGAAGGTGCTCTGACCAAGAAAACGAAAGAGTTGATGGCTCTTTCCATATCGATCGTCACGAAGTGTGAACCATGCATGGAATGGCACCTTGATCAGGCCCTATTGGCGGGCGCAACAGACAACGAGATTTATGAGACCATTGATGTGGCGATCGAGATGGGCGGTGGGCAGGCCGGGGCCTACGCGCGTTTTGTTCTCAGGGCCATGCAATACTTTAAAGAGAAACATGATTTGTAGATTAAGAAATGTATACTATGACAAATAGTGAATCCAACCGGAACATGAGAGTGAGATATTACACATGACCGCTAAAATTTTTCTGACCATATTTATGACCGTCCTGCTTGCCGAGTTAGGAGACAAAACGCAACTGGCCACACTCCTCTTCGCTACCAACAAAGAAAATCCCAAGCTCATGGTTTTCCTTGCCGCAGCGGCCGCACTTATCGTTTCTTCCGGAATCGCCGTGTTGGTCGGAGATGCCCTGGGGAGATACGTCAATCCGAAGTACCTTTCATGGGTGGCCGGAGCCGGATTTATCCTTATAGGAGCATGGACGATTATCAAGGCATGATCCGACCCCGGAAACGAATTGACCAGTTTCACCGGAACCCCGTTGGATCGGTTTTCCAAATATCCCGATCAGCAGACACTTGTCTACACACTATTATCCTATACCAAGCACCCTTTTGGGATTTTCCGTGATCAGAAGGTCCTTTACCCCGTCTTTCAGAGGCAACGCATCCAGCTCCTTCATAATGCGTACCCGTGAGATCAAGGGATAATCACTGCCGAAAAGGGCCTTTCCGGCAAGAGGACCGTTCATCTGCTGAATCACATGGTCCGGTATCCTCCTCGGTGCCCATCCGGCGATGTTGAAGTACACATTGGGATTGCGAAGGACTATCGACATGCCCTCGTAAAACCATGGATACCCGAAGTGAGCCATGATGATCTTCATGCGGGGGAAATCAACCGCCACTTCATCCAGATAGAGGGGCATACAATACTTGATCTTTGTTCCGGCGTGGAACTGCGTACCCGTGTGGAACAGGACCGGGATACCTGCATCCTGTGCGATCTCGTAGAGCGGATACATGATAGGGTCATTGGGATTGCATTTGATCAGATGAGGAAGAACCTTGAGTCCCTTCAGTCCGAGCTGGTTGATAGACCGTTCCAACTCTTCTCCGGCCATTACCCCCTTGTGAGGGTCAACGCTTGCAAAACCGATCAGCTTATCCGGGTACCGGTTTACCGTTTTCGCTATCAGATCGTTCGATACCTTATACTTGAAGGTCGTCTCGGCATCTACCGCCACGATCACCGATACATCGACCCCCGCATCCTCCATGTCCTTCAGGGTATCTTCGATATCGGGATATTGCATGTCCCTGAACATCAGTTCATAGCTCCGGGCCATCTCTTCGGGAAGGCTCTCTATCGCCTCTTTCGTAAACAGCTGTGCATGGGTGTCGATAATCATCGTTCTTCTCCTGATCTGTAACAGGGCGAACGTCCGAAAGGTCAAACGGGCCGTAGCGAACGATCCGCCCTGTCAGCGTGTCTTGTTAAATAAGGGGCCGAGCATACATTGTACCTGCTCTTTTTTCCCACGTTAATCCGTCATCATCTTCTTTAACTCACGTTTGAGTACCTTTCCCACTCCGCTTGTGGGAAGTTCATCCATAAACTCGATCGTCTTGGGGACCTTGTAGGGAGCCACCTTCTCACGGAGATACGCCCTGATTTTCTCCTTTTGGGTCTCACTCTTCTCGATCCCCGGGTTGAGCACGACGGCAACGGCGACCCGCTCGGACCCCGGTCTCTGCGGGTCGGGTATTCCGATTGCGGCCGCCATATCGATATCGGGATGATTGGAGAGCAGGTCATCGAGTTCACGGGTGAAGACCTTGAAGCCCGAAACAATAACCATATCCTTCACACGATCCACGATATAGAAATAGCCGTCCTCATCCATCCGGGCCACGTCTCCCGTGAACATCCAGCCGTCCCGAACGGCATTGGCCGTCTCCTCCGGTTTCCTGTAATACTCTCTCATGAGCTGCGGTCCCCGTACCGCGATCTCACCGGGCTCTCCCAGTTTTGCGGGCTCACCCGTATCGGGGTCAATGAGCTTGAACTCCGTATCGGACAGGGGCATGCCGATGGATGTCGGTTTTTTCTTCCCGTAGCGGGGATTGCAGCATGACACAGGCGAGGTCTCTGTCATCCCGTAAAGTTCGATAAAATTATTCTCACCGATAACACTCTCGAGTTCGCTGATATACTCGGCTGGGAATGGCGCCGCTGCGCTCAGGCACCACTTGAGATTGCTCAAATCCAGTTCTTTAAGTTCCGGCCTCTTTATCAGTTCGAAGAAGACCGTGGGCACGTTCACGATGATGGTCGGCTTATGGGATTTGATACACTTGATAAGAAATTCGGAATCTCTCGGGTTGGGTACGCAGATCTGGGTTGCGCCGTAGGTCATACAGAATCCGCCGAGTGCGAGACCGGCGATATGAAAGAGGGGAAAGGCGGAAAGGGCCATCTCTTCGGGCACCATGTCGAGCCACGTGAGGGTCTGGTGCCGGTTGCACATATAGCCCCGCTGGGTGAGCACCGCCCCCTTCGAGGGCCCCGTGGTACCTCCCGTATACATCATGAAGATGGTATCATCCATCGTCCGTTTTATCCCGACCGGCTCTGACGGCATTCCCCCGATGGCATCCAAGAAACGGGTCACCGTCTTGCCGGCGAGCGGCCTGATTTCGGCCGTCGGTATCTTCTTGAGGAGCTTTCCGAGAAATCTCTTTACTCCCGGGAGAAAGTCGGCGATCTCGGTGACGATCACGGTGGAACACGAGGCCGTATCGGCAACTTCGGCAATCTTCTCAAACAGCAGATCCACCGTTATAATCGCCTTTGCCCCGGAGTCGTTGATCTGGTGCTCCATCTCGCTGGGTGACAGCAAAGGGCTCAGTCCGGTGGAAATGCATCCTGCCTTCTGTATGCCGATAATCCCGATGTAATGGGCCGGCACGTTCGGCATATGAAGCCCAACCACATCATCGGGCCTGAGTCCTATGGTGACAAGGTAATGGGCAAGGCGGTTGGACAGTACATCGAGTTCGGTATACGTGATCTCTTTTCCCATGTAGATGAGAGCCGTTTTGTCAGGGTATTTCCGTACTGTCTCCCCGAATTTTTCGGCAAAGGTCTTCTCTTCATACTCCAGCGACGGTGAGACATTTTTGTCGTAACTCTTTAGCCATGGTTTTTCGGTGTAGATATCGCTCATACCAATTCCTCCTTTTTGTGAACTCATATAAAGCGTGTTCTAACCTTCTCAAGGGAAAAGAGTCGCTGATTCATCCAAAACGAATCGATACGCGAAGGCGAAAACAACCCCCAGAAGAGCACCCATCAGTGCCCATACACCACTTAAAGAGACACCTGTCATCTATCAGAAAGAGCAACTATGCGGCCGAATCACAGTTCAACTTCGGCGGAGGCCTTCAAGAGCACCTCCGCACCGTCCTGGTTGGTAACCGTCAGATCGATTGTCGCCCGGTTCTCCTTTATGGCAGCCACCCTGCCCCGGGTGGTAACCGTGTCGTCAATATGTACCGGCCTTACAAACCTGCACTGTATGCGCTTAAGTGCACCAGGATCTCCCGTCCAGTCCGTAACCGCCTTGGTCATAAAACCAAAGGCACACATACCGTGGAGTATGACACCTCCGAGTCCAACGGCCTTTCCAAACTCCGGATCTATGTGAATGGGATTAAAATCTCCCGACGCCCCCGCGTAGTATGTGGCCCGGTACTGGTCGACCGTTTCGGAGGCGATAAAAGAATCTCCAACCTTTATGTCCAGTATCCCCTTTTTTGTCATACCGCCCCCTATTTCCGTATCACGAAGGTAAATACGGCCTTACACACCATGGTGCCGGCCTGGTTTACGCTCTCTCCCAGAAGGGTTACCACATCGAGTGTTTCTTTGTTCTCAATATGGATAATTTCCCCTCTGGAGGTAATAACATCACCGGCCCTCACCACGTCACAAAACTCAAACGCCTGCTCGCCGTGCACAAGCATGAAGAGATTCAGGTTCAGTTCCTTGTCGTGAAAAAAGGGCTCCGCCAGCATGCCGGCGTAAACCACCGCGAATGTGGGTGGAGCGATAATACCGCCGTACCTGGTATTTTTCGCAAAGTCCTCATCCAGATAATGGGGGTCTTCATTCTTTATGGCCCGTGCGTACTCCTTTATCTTCTCTTTGCCCACTTCATAGGTGAGGGGGCCATACTTCCTTCCAAGATATCTGGCGTCCAATCCCATGGAATTCCCCCTCCTTTCCTACAGGAATTTATCGAGTTCGTTCTTCGCGATAATGGTTCGCTGAATCTCCGACGGCCCTTCACAGATCTCCCCGAACTTTGCATCCCGGTACAGACGTTCTATATCCGTCCCTTTTGTATACCCGTGTCCGGCAAAGATCTGCATGGCCATATTCGCAATCTTCGTTGCCGCCTCGCTGGAGAAGAGTTTGGCGCAGGCTCCCAGAATGTGCGCCTCATGTTCGTCATTGTTCATTGCCCATGCGGCCCTGATGCCGAGCATCCGACCCAGATCATTATAGGTGTACATATCCGCAAGCTTAAAACCCACCTCTTGATAGCTGCCGATATTCCTTCCGAAGGCCTTCCTGCTCTTTGCATGCTGTGTGGCCTTCTCCATGCAGGACAGGCCGATGCCCACACTCAGCGATGTGATGCCCACCGTTCCCATGCTCAGGATGCGTTGAATCTGACTAAACCCCTCGCCGGGCTTCTGGCCGAGAATCTCTTGTGCCTCACAATCATCAAGGTTCACAGCGCTCAGCGGCATACCACGAAGCCCCATGGTCTCTATGGGGTCCCCGATCCCTAACCCCTTGGCATCCTTTTCGACTATGAAGACGGACATCCCTTTCTCGGAACCCCCTTCTCCGTCCGTGTAGGCAAGGATAAGAAACAGATCTCCAATCGGGGCGTTCCCGACTATATCCTTGACACCATTGAGAATCCATCTGCCTCCATCCTGATGAGCCGTCGTTGCGATCGATGCGATATCGGTGCCCGCTTCCCTCTCCGTATAGGCAACGGCACCTACCCTATCTCCCTTTAACAGAGATGGCAGGTATCTGCTTTGCTGTTCTTTCGTCCCGAAGAGTTTCAGGAGCCCTCCGCACATGAAGACGCTTGCCCTGGCACTCACATAGGTCGATGCACAGGCCTTGGTGATCTCCTCACCCGCAACGAAACAGTCAATGAGATCGATGGCGTCGCCATCGAAACCGGCACTGAGAAAGCCCGCTTCACCGAGTTTCTTCAGATTTCCCCTCATAAGCGCGAAGGTTTCCTCACTCGGTCCTTCATCCAGTTTCTGTGCCCCGGGCAGTATCTCCTTTATGCAAAACGCAGCGATATTCTGCTGTAGCTTTTTCTGTCCCTCTGTCAGTTCATAATCCATGTTGTATACCCCCATACCCCTTCTACATTAGCATAATCCTGGATACTATCATCCGCATGATGTCGGATGTCCCTCCCCCGATCGCCGCCAGCCGCGAGTCGCGGAAACTCCGTTCCACGGGATACTCCTGCATGAAGCCGTACCCTCCGAATATCTGTACCGCCTCTGATGCCATGGCGAATCCCATATCCCCGGCATACACCTTATTGACCGCCGCCTGGAGGGGGTTGAGCATCTGACCGTTATCCTTCGACGATGCGACACGGTAGATGGCAAGCTTCGCCGCTTCGATGAAGACCTTCATATCGGCAATCCTGCGCTGAATGGCCTGAAATTCCCTGATGGGGCGATTGAACTGATACCGTTCGTTCGCGTACCGAGCGCACAGATCCAGTCCGTACATGGATGACCCGAGGAAGGGCGAAATCAACGTAGAGCGGTCCCATTCGACACCTGAAAGAGCAATCAGCCATCCAGCTCCGACACCGCCCAGAATATTCTCTTCCGGGACTTCACAGTCTTCAAAAAACACCTCCGATGTGGAAGAGCATTTGCAGCCCATCTTGTGGAACGGTTTCCCCGTGGAAAACCCGGGAGTTCCCTTCTCCACGATAAAGGCCGTAATCCCTTCATGTTTCTTCTCTCTGTCTATGGTGGCAAATACAACAATCACGTCGGCCACCGGTGCGTTGGTAATGAATGTCTTCGAACCGTTCAGGATATACCGGTCTCCCTTCTTCACCGCCGTCGTCCTCATCGATGCGGCATCCGATCCGGCCCCCGGTTCCGTTAGCCCCATACATCCTATCCACTCGTTGGAGGCGAGTTTCGGAACATACTTCCTCTTCTGTTCATCGGTCCCGAAATTATAAATATTACTGGCACAGAGATAGGTATGCGCCCCCCATGCGAGGAGGCTTCCACCATCGACACCCGCGTGGCCCAGTGCCTCTCCGGCAAGGCAGCAGGTAACGACATCGGCGCCAGACCCACCCAGTTCCTCGGGAAAGGGAAGCCCCAGAAGACCCATGTCGGCAAGCTTTCCCCATATCTCAAAGCTGAATTCACCCCTGAGATCGGCTTCTTCGCAGAGCGGTGCTATCTCTTCCTTCCCATACCGGTACACGGTATCCCTGAACATCTTCTGCTCATCGGTGAGCGTGAAATCCATAATGACCTCCCCAAACCGTTATACCGGTTCAAAATATCTGATATCCATAATGTGACCCGTCTTCTCCTCTTTCCACACCGCCTTTACCTTCATGCCGTTCTTTACCGTCTTCCTCACCGTATCGAAGTCACGCAGATCGAATCCTCCGATCAGATGCAGAAAGCTGGTGTCGGTATTGTCCAGTTTGATAAGGGCTCCGATAAACGGCGGCTTTGTGGGCATACCGAAATACTCGTAGTCGGTAAGGGCCCAGGAGACAATGGCCCCCTCCTGCGATACCTCTAGCCAATTGTCCGTTTCCACAAAGCATCGCGGACAGAAGGAGCGGGCCGGCACCAGTACCCTGTTGCACTTGGAGCATCTGGTCCCGTAAATCTTTTCCTCTTTCATGCCTTCAAAAAACCGGGTCCACGTCGGCCCATAGGCATTCTCATAGGGTATTGCAACCTCGTCCTCCAGTATTAAATACTCATGTTTCTTTTCCATGCTTACCTCTCCTCTTCTGCTCTATGCGACAGGTTCAAAACATTTGATATCGAGCATATGACCTCTTCTCTCATCGTTCCACGCAGCCCGTACCCGTGTGCCTCTCTTGATCGACTCCTTCACCGTATCGGGACTGTCCATATCGATCCCCCCTATGAGGTGCAGCAATTCACAATCCGTGCCGTCAAGCCTGATGAGGGCGATGACAACGGGAGGCTTCCCCGGCATGCCAAAGAACTCCTTGTTGGAATAGGCCCAGGATACGACCTCTCCCTCCTGGGCGACTTCAATCCATTCTTCGAGATTAGTAAGACATCCAGGGCAGAAACTCCTGGCTGGAACAAAGACCTTCTTGCATGCGGGACAGCTCGTGCCGTATATCTTGGCTTCCTTCAGGCCATTATAAAATTTGGTAAACGTGGGACCCGCCGCATATTTATGTGGAAGCCTGATCACATTATCTATGGTATTGTAATCTTTTTTCATGACCACCCCCTACTTATCTGATCCGAGAATCATAACGCCGTTAAACTGATCGACACCGCCCATGGCATGGGCCAACGACAATTTCGCACCGGGAATCTGGTGGGCTCCAGCCTGTCCCGTTACCTGGAGGGCCGCCTCCGCCACCCTGTTGAGTCCCGTGGCCCCAATCGGATTCGTACACAGCGTTCCTCCGGAGGGATCACAGGGAAGCTCTCCTTCACGTGAAAATGTCCCCTTCAGCGTGAGATCGCAGGCCTCACCGAAATTACAGAACCCGAAGCACTCATAATAGAGAAGTTCCTGAAAGGTGAAAGGGTTATAGACCTCCGCCACATCCAGATCCTTTCTCGGATTCTTGATTCCCGCCATATCATACGCCTGCCTAGAGGCATCGATGGCGCATTGCCATATGGCCTTTTCGCTGTCACCGAACCAGTACTCCTCTCCACTGTATCCGACACCCTTGACCCAGGCGACCTTCTTACCGAGCTTCTGCGCCATCTTCTCCGATGCGAAAATCATGGCGCAGGCGCCATCCGAATTCGGGCACACATCCCACAACCTCACCGGATAGGTGATTATCCGCGCCGTATTCACCTCCTCTTCGGTCAGCCGTTTCTTGATATGGGCATGGGGATTATCGAAGGCGTCGTTGTGGTGGTCTATCGAAAGCCGTGTCGCCGCGGCCCGGACCTTCTCCTCCGGGATCCCGATCTTCACGGACCATTCCTGGCACTGCATGGAAAAAACCCCCGGGGCGCCGGAGATAAAGTACCTCTGGTAGAAGGGATCGACGACCGTCGTCATGGTTGCCTGCGAGTCCCCCTCATTCATCTTTTCGGACCCCACCACCAGCACCAAGTCAGCCATTCCCGACGCGATCCAGTAATAGCCCGTAAAGGCCAGAGATATGCCCGTTGAACCACACGTCTCCGTCTTCAGTATGGGTTTGCCCACCGACCGCAACACATCGGCGAAGTAAAAATGCGTGAGGGCAACCCCCTCCATCATGGAAGGCATGGTACCCGAGACAACCCCTTCGATATCATCAGGAGATATGCCCGTATTCTCAAAGACGGCATCGACGGCCTCCTTTACGAGTTCTGGGTAGGTAACGTCGAACCTCCGCCCATGGTTGGTCTGTGCAGAACCTATAATTGCAACTGGTCTTCCCATAATTCCCTCCTAACTGCCTATGATCGCCACGGCATGGCATTGTCCTGCGAATCCATGTGTCGAATGGGCCAGAGCCGTATGTACCTTCCTGTCGAGCTGCCGCTCACCGGCCTGTCCCCTGATCTGTAAAAACCCCTCTGCGAGACGGTAGAGTCCCCGTGTCACATAGGGATTTGAGGCGAGTACACCGCCCGATGGATTGACCGGGATTTCGCCATCTCGTGCCGTGGCACCGCTGTCCAGCAGCCTCCCACCCTCTCCCCGGTCGCAGAAACCGAGATCCTCACACCAGAGTAATTCCTGAAACGCATAGGGTTCGCACAGCTCGGCAACGTCGATCTCCTTTTTCGGGTCCTTGATCCCCGCCGTATCGTAGGCCTTTTGAGCCGCATTACCGAGCTGACCATCGAGAAGATCCCTGTCGCCAAGATAGAACTTATCCATTGAAGAGCCGTACCCTTTGAACCAGACCGGCTTGTCCGTCAGCTTCTTTGCCAGATCTTCCTTTGCCAGAAGCATGGCGATCATACCTTCCGACTTTGGTGCACACTCCATTGCCTTGAGCGGGTCCATGACCACGTCAGAGGTAAGGACATCATCAACACTGACCTTCTTTTTCACATGGGCGTATGGATTCCTCAGGGCGTTTTCGAGGTTTTTCACCACCACCCCGGCACACTGTTCATCGGTTATGCCATAGCGATCCATGTATTCCCTCTTCTGCAGCGCAGCCGCCACCGTCTCGTTCAGTCCCACCTGCCGCTGGTAGAATGGATCGGTGAAAAAATGCGTCAGCATATCATCATCGGGGTTTTCCGATCCCTTGCATACCCCGATAACGAGGGCCGTGTCATGATGGCCGGTCAGTATGCGCATCACCGCATAGATAAAAGCAAAGAGCGATTCTCCGTCCTGCCTGGAACCGTTCTTCAGAAAGGCAGCTCCGGCATCCCAGTAATATGAATTCGCGCATGACACACCACCATGAAACACATCCGACGAGGCACTGACGATGGTGCTGACATCTTCCCGTCTTAATCCGGCCTTATCGAGCACTTCTTTCGAAACCCGAAACACCTGATCGAGAAAGTAGTCCTTGGTTTCAACACCGGGCGTCATGGCAACGTCGACTATCCCGACTCGATTCATCATAATCTTCCTCCTTTTCGTATCAACTCATCTGCCGATAATATACCGGTAGGGATCGACCTCTTCCCTCAGTATCCTCAATTCCTTGTCAGTGGGAGGCGTGGTCTCCACGATCTTGGCCGCACGGAGAAGCTCGAAACCGCAATTCTCCTGGATATCATTGAAGGAATATCCGGGGTTGACGGATATAACCCTCATACGTTTGCTTTCGGGTTCAAAATCCATGACGCCCATATTCGTGATGATCTTGTAGGGCCCCGCATCGAGAGGAAGCCCGGCTTTCGCTCGTGAATCTCCCCCTTCGATCCACCCCGGTGTCGTCACAAAATCAACCTTTTCAACGAAACGCCTGGCATCCTGAACCGTCAGAACCATCATCCTCCAGCAGAAGGATGCAAAGTCGTTTGCCCCGCCGCTTCCGGGAAGCCTCACCTTCGGATGGATATAATCGTCACCGATTATGGTGGAGTTCAGGTTCCCGTACATATCCATCTGTGCGCCGCCGAGAAAGGTATAATCGACAAAACCACGGCAACAGGTCTCCATGATTTCGCACATCCCCGATGCCATCACCGCTTTGTAAAAGGTCCTGGAATCCCCCACGGAGATGGGCATCTCCGGCAAGATCGGGTTTACGCCACCCGCCTCAAACATGATCACCAGATTGGGGGCATCCGTCTTCTGCGCGAGCATGGCTGCCGCACAGGGGGCGCCCGTCCCGACCCCGACCGTGGCGCCGTCCTCAAGCTCCCGCGCCGCCACGCATATCATTATCTCCATTGTATTATAGTCCGCCATTGTCCGCCTCCTTGTGGAGTAAAAATTCTTTCATGCGCAGTTCATTCATCTTGGCCAGCCCGCCGTTTCGTTCGATGTATTCGAAATTGTCCGGACAGTCGTAAATATTACGATTCAGAAATTCCTTGAAATCTTCGGGGTTCTTTTCGGCCTTCAGCCACTCCTGCAGGTGTACCTCATCGGAAAAATACTCGTACGGCATGGTTCCCGGATAGGCCCCGAAGGGAACCTCGCACACGGCATCGACAAGATAATAGGGAATGACCGTATTGGTCGGATCGCGGCGGATCTCCTCATTCGGGATCAACCGTTCCGTGGTAATAATCAGATGTTTCGAGGCCCTGGCAAGATCATCATCGGAGATCATGATCCCCCGTATTCGACAGTTGCCGAACACATCGGCCTCATGGACATGAATCACCGATATGTCGGGATAGAGTGCGGGTTGGAGGGTCATCTTCTTCCCCGTAAAGGGACATGCAACGACCTTCGCACCGCTGTGTTTTAGGGTATCGGTACCGAGCATGTTACGGGTCGGCACAAACGGCACTCCCATGGCCGCCGCCTTCAGTCTTGCCGCGAGGCTGTAATTGGTCCACTCCGAGATTTCGACTTCCCCGCTCTGCATGTACTTTCGAGCGCACTGTGAGAGTCCCCGTGCCTCAAGACCGATGATATATGCGATATCAAGTCTGTTAAACACCTTACCAGCCGAAAGAATCTGAAAATCATGAGTCGACGTGTGGCCTGCAAATGCCATGTTCTTTCTTCCCTGACGTACAATCTCATGACATGCGGCAATGGGTGTCCGGTTTGCTCCGAAACCACCTATTGCCAGATAATCACCGTCATGGACAAATTTTTCAACGGCCTCCTTCAGCATCATCAGTTTGTTTTCCATCTTCCGCGACTTTTTGCGGAAGAACGCCCGTGCCTTATCCGGATCCGGATCCGTGAAAAGACCTCCTTTCCCCTCCTCAATTACATCCATCTATACATCCCTCCTTCTATGATATTCAGTTCCATACAATATCCTCTCTGCCGCCTGCTCCATCAGACCCTTTGATTAACGGGCCATCCAGAGTTGTTGTGTCTTTGGGAATACAGATCTTCGATTCTGAATGACAGGTACCGTATCCGATTTCATGGACGGGAAGATTATATGCAATCCATGCACACCCGTTCCGATCAAGAGGTAACGGTCCGTCATCCTTTCCGAAATCCGGACTGCACAGACCGAGACCGACGGCATGGGACGGCGGATCGCATTCCCTGGCGTGAATACGGTGCGGGTCTCCCTTGAATTGCACCCCCCCGGCATGTCTGCCCCTACATCTCAGGATCTGATCCCGAGGTAGTGCGGACAGATTGGCTTTCATGATGGTCCCCCCCTTTTTTTAACACGCACGCCTCTTCCCGATGAAGAGGCGCCCCCCACGTGTTTACTTCTGTTTGATCCCCATTATCTTTCTTGCCTCATCGGGTGTGGCGGGTTCTCTTCCGAAGATGGAAGCTACCTTTACGGCCCACTCGACCTGCTCGTAGCTCCCCTTCGCCAGATCACCATTCGGCACACGGATGCTGTCCTCAAGGCCGACCCTCATATGTCCTCCCATCATGCACGAAAACGTGATGGCGGGGAACTGTTCGGTGCCAACGCCACAGGTGGTGAAGTTTGCATTTTCCGGAAGAGCATGCATCATCGCAATAAAGGCCTCCGGCCTGAAGCGCTGCCCCCCCGCAACGCCCCAAACGAAATTGAAGTTCATGGGATCGGAAAACATGCCCTGTTTCCCTATTAGCAGGGCGTTGTCAAGTCCGCCCATATCGTAACATTCGATCTCAGGTTTTACCCCATTCTCCTCCATGGCCTTACCGAAGTCCTGGAGCATCGTGAAGGTGTTCTCGAAGACATAATCGATCATAATCTGTCCCGAGCTTCTGTCAACGATACCGAAATTCATGGTGTTGGTATTCAGTGACGCCATGGCCGGCTTGACCGCCACAATCTGAGCGATCCTCTGCTCCGCCGTTGCACCGATTCCCACGGCGGAACTGAGATTCACAATCAGCTCGGGGGTCTTTTCCTTGATGGCGTCATGGGTCGCCCGTATTCTGTCGATATCGGACGTCGTCATACCGGTGTCGTCCCTGGCATGAACGTGGACCATGGCGGCTCCCGCCTTGTAGCATCGCGCCGACTCTTCAGCGAATTCCTCGGGGGTATGAGGCACGGCGGGATTTTGATTCCTGAACGTTCCAGCACCGGCCAATGCGGCGCAAATAATGACCTTCTTTTCTGACATAACAATCTCTCCTCTTTTCTAAAAAATTTTCGTATCCTGTGGATCTTATACGGGTTCGAAGTGATCGAGATCCCGTATGGTGTTTGTTGTTTCTCCCGCAAAAACGGCCTTGACCCTCATCCCCACCTTTACGTCTTCAACATCAATACCTTCCACGATGTGGGGGAAAGGGGTGTCGGCGCCGTCAACCTGTATCATGGCGAGGATATAGGGTGCCCTCCTCGGCAGATGTCGGTCATTGTAATTGACTATGGTATAATTTGTAATAGTCCCTTCATTGGAGAGTTCAATCCAGCTTTCGTCCAGCTTTGATAGGCATTTTTCGCAATACTCACGGGGCGGCACCAAAACCTTGTCACAGTTTTCGCACCTGACACCGAGGATCTTATGTTCGTCCCGGAGTGCAATGATGAATTTCGATCCGACCCTCCCGGCGAAATACTGATTCGGAAGGGCCATCTTGCCCGTTATGACCTTGCAATCTTTTGTATCTTCATAGGATATTTTCATTGACTCTGTCCCTCCATCAGTCGGCGATCTCGAAATACAGAAGATCCTTGTAATTTCCCTTCCTGTCATCAGCCCATACGGGTCTCACTTTCATCCCCGATTTGATCCGGTCGATATCCTTCGGGTTCAGATCGTGGGCGAAGCTTTCGTCATTGGAGGCCCCGTCCAGGATCATGAAGAGGGCCGTGTAAGGTGTCTCCCTGATCTTTCCCGTCAACGGATCCGGGCTTGCATAATAGACGACATCGACAATCGTTACCGTTCCCTCGGGACCAACCTCGACGAGTTCGTTGCAGCGCACCCTGCACTGTGCACAGATTTCACGGGGTGGCACCAGGGTCCTGCCGCACTCGGGACACTTGGCGGCATAGAATTTCTTCTCCTTGAGACCGTCGAACCACTTGCCCATCATCGGTCCGGTCGCATACCGCTGATTGATTGAAGGCAAACACTTAAGAGATATGAGTTCCTCACCCTTTTCTTCTGCGGCACCTTCTGACACATACTTTCTGAAGAGTGACGTCGTCTGTCCGGCGGCACCGATATCTCCGTCAACCTTCACCTGTCCGGAGGTAAAGGCCGTTGCCCCGTCCAGTTTTCCCTGGTTCAGGTCAACGAACACCTGTGCCTCCATGCGCATCACGACGGTACAATCGTCATCCAGAACGTCCTTCAGTGTACAGGTCTGGTCTTTCACCACCACCGTCCACTGTCCGCCGCCTTCGCCTGAAAGATCGTAGCCGATTTTAACATCGACCCCTTCGGCCTTCTCCGGGCGAAAACGCTCTTCAACCGATTCGACGATAGTGCTGGCTTTGACAACGGGTTTAAAGGGTCGAAATGCCTTCGGGAGAATGGCGATGAGTACCGTAAGATCGCCGTCAACCTTGATATTTCCCGATGAAAAGGCCTCTCCGGCATCTATCCTGCCAAGGGTCACACCCACAAATGTTTCCGCGTTCGCATGGAGAACCGCCGTGCAGTCGGCAACCTCGCCATCCATGGTCTCGACCTTCAGAGTCCCTTCCTGGATGGTAACTTTCCAATGACCGCCACCATCTCCGGAGATATTATACCCGATCGTCACATTTACATCCTGCGCACCCTCGGGAAGAAAGCGCTCTCCCATGGTATTGAATATATCTTCTACTGCCGTTCCGAAGTATTGGGCCATTTCATACCTCCTGCCAGTCTAAGTCTTTCTCAAGCATTATCAGGACAGTCCATAAGGTGCCGCCGAATCCGGAGGCAAGGGCATGCCTCACCTCTTTCTTGATCTGCTGCGGCCCGGCATCTCCGCGAATCTGCATCGCCGCTTCGGCAGGCCTCAGCATGGCCGTCGCACCGATCGGATTGCTGGCCGTGACGCCACCCGACGGATTGATCGGAAGTTTTCCGTCCAGATCGAATTCGCCATCCTCAAGCAGCCTGATGTGTTCATCACCCTTCAAAAGGAGAAATTCGCGGGCCCAATCGAGGCCCCACCATGCGGAGGGATCATACATTTCGAAGACGTCGAAATACTCAACGGGATTTGTGACTCCGTTGCGTTCGAAGAGCTTCCTCGCCGCGTAATGGTGCGTCATCTCCGGCATCTCAATACCGAAATTGTTAAACGTCTCTTCACGGTGTACCGTGATATGATCACGGATCCACACCGGATTCTTACACAGCTTCTTTGCCTTTTCCTCGGAGGCGAATATCATGACGCAGGCCCCGTCGCTCTGCGAACACATATGAATCAACCGCAATTCCCCGACGAGCTGGGGAGACGTATTCATCAGATCGTCGATCTGATCGTAGTCGAGTCCGAACCGTCTGTGGGCCCTGGGATTGAGGCAGGCATGTTTGTCCATCATAATCCTATACTTCATGGCCGCCCTCTTGGCTCGTTCCTCTCCGAACTCCTCCATCATCATCGTGGCCGTTGTCGCCGTGAGCGCCCCCGTCTGCAGGTGACGGAACCAGAGGGGATCCGCCATATTGGTGATTCCCCCGGTTGTATGACCTTCCTGGAGTTTCTCCAGACCGATGGCCATGACCACATCGTACATGCCAGATGCCACCAGATTGTCCGCAGCGCAGACAAGGCTCGCACCGGTTGTGCCCCCTGTGGTGATTCTCAGCTGTTCCTTGCCGTACGCGCCTGAGCCCAGTGAATGCCACAGGTCGGGCTGATGGACCATTTCGAAGAGCTCCATGTTTCCATGTATTACACAATCTATATCATCAAGGGTGATACCGGCATCTTCGAGTGCGTACCGCACCCCTTCGTTCACCATTTCCACCTGATTCTGGTGCTCCTTGTGGCTGGAATACTCGGTCTGGCCGATACCGATTATCCCAACGTTTCTGTTTCGTTTCCCCATGATCTCCACTCCTTATCTTTCAAGCACGACAACCGTGTGAAATTGACCCGCTCCGCCGGTGGTGCTCTGGGCAACGGCGCGACTTACACCGGAGGCCTGATGTTCACCGGCCTCTCCCTTGAGTTGGATCACCGCCTCAGCCGCCCGGTAGAGACCGCTGGTCATGATCGGATTGCCGGCAAGCATGCCCCCGGACAGATTCACGTGATATTTTTCGAGTCCTCCTTCATCGATAAACTGCGCCCCCTCACCGTCGCCGCAGAAACCGAGACCCTCCAGCCACATGGGCTGTTGATATGCGAAACAATCCATGACTTCCGCGAGATCGATCTCCTCCGCCGCATCCTTGACTCCTGCCATGTTGTAAGCTCGTCCGGCAGCCTTCTTGAGAGCGAAGTTGCTTGCCAGATCCCTGTCCCCCAGGAAGTAGCTGTCCATGCAACTGCCGAAACCGGTCAGCCACACCGGATTGTCCGTATATTCATGGGCCTTCTCCTCCGACGCAAGGAGGAATGCAACGGCGCCATCCGATACAGGGTAGGCATGGAGCGTTCTGATCGGATCACAGAGCATGGGAGAGTACATGACCTCGCCCAGTTCCACCTGTTCGGTGGCATTCGCGTAAGGATTCTTTGCCGCCCACTGCCGTGCCCTGACGACAATCTTCGCCATCTGTTCTTCCGTAAGGCCCGACTTTGCCATATAGACCCGTGCCTGGAGGGCGGCAACATTGGTATAGTCGAGGCCTAATGAACGGCAGTAAAAGGGATCATATGAAAGGTTCGTGCACATATTCCGGCTCTCTCCCTGCGATTCCTTACAGTGACCCGCGACATACACGACATCTTCGTGCCCCGAGCGGATAATGGACATGGCATACCCAAGCGCGTTCAGACTCTCCTGGGCCATTTTTTCTTCTTCTCGGTAATGGGCACCCAAGACATCCGTCATGCCATTGTCTGATATGGTCCTGGCATCAAAGACATCATCCGACGACGAAACGATGCTCCGTACTCCTCCATCTTCTGAAAAGTGCATACCCGTCTGTTTCTGAATATCTTCAAGCACATCCAGAAGCATGCCCTGAAAGCGCTTGTGCCAGATATTCGAATCACACTTGTACTGAGCCACAGCACATACAGCAACTCTCTTCATTTCGATACCTACCCTCCTTTGTATGTATTCCCCCCATCATGCCAGAACCATTGCCGCCGCCTTTGCCTGACCTCTTGTGTAACAGTTTGTATACGTGCCCGCTTTTATTGCACGCAGAATGGAATCCCTGTTTCTCGCGCAGTCCAGTTCTATCCATGCCCTTCCGCAACCCAGACGCGTATGCGAATCGTCCGAAGCCACTTTTGGGTAGGCTATATCTTCTATATCGTACTCCGATGTATAGAATCCGTGATGGGTGATTTCGACGGCATCGATTTGCACATCCCGAGCTACATCATCGATGCACTGTATGGTCTGTTTGATAGTAAAACCGTAATCACCCGGATGGTTGAAGGTATGCAGCACTTCTCGATCACCTTCAATCCTGCTCACATGTATATATCCGAGTTTTGTGCTGATGGTGAGTTCGACACCAAAAAAAACGAGAAGATCGGTTCGTATCTCCTCGATGGCCTTTCTGTAACCGGTTTTAATGAGATGGTCATGCTCTGTGAATGCGATAAAGTCAAATCCCATAGCGGCATACACATCCGCCGCCTGTTGCGGGGTAAGCCTCCCGTCCGAATGTGTGGTATGAATATGAAGCTGTCCCTTCAAATGCATCTGCCACCACCGATACGACATGCAAACAGAGTCGCCTATACTGATATGTTATATTGTTAAAGTTCGAAAATAGTATTGATTTGTCGATGCTGCTATCATACTGCTATCAAGATTCCAAAGACCTGAATGCAGCATTACTCGGCCATAGCACCGTCTAGAAATACTTCAATAATCCCCTTGATGGTCCGGTCTCTCCTCTCCCGTGTTACCTTTTCCTTACCGAGGACCACCACGGAGATAAACGCCTCTATCGCACCGAGGAATATATAGGTCAGGTAGTGCGGTCCTATGTCCCTGCGGAGAAATCCTTTTGTCTGTCCCTCCACCATGATTTCTTCTGTGAGGCTGAAAAATGACCTGAATCTAGCCAACCCTTTTGCCGTATGATAGACGGAACTTCGTGAAACTTCCGTAATAAATATTGACACGAGATTCGGCTTTTCGGCGTACATATCAAGGAAAAACCGTATGATATGTTCAAGCTTTTCCCGGTGTCCCGTTTCCGATGCCTTCTCGTCTCGCAGCATCTGGTAGAGCCTCCCCCACCATCCTTCCACAATTACATCGAAGAGCACCTCTTTGCTCGAGAAGTAGTGATACACCAGACCGTAGGACACCCCTGCCCTTCTCGCAATATCGGCCATACGGGTGTTGGCATACCCCTTGTCACGGAATACCTCGAGAGCCGCATCTATGATTATTTCCTGTTTATTGTTTTTCATCGTGAAATCATTAAAACATACTGATTGATATGTCAATCTATTTTTTCCGTCATCTCACAATTTAAAATTAAATAAATAATATCAAGACTATAAAAAGATATTCCGTAAAAGGCAATTACAGACTCACACCGTAACTATGCAATAAAGGGAAGACCAAATTTCTATTTGATGCAATACCCACCCTGTGTTAGAAGTTTGCCATGATAAACATCGGACTGACAGGCGGGATCGGCAGCGGGAAATCAACCGTCGCACGATTATTCCAGAAAAGAGGTGCGTATATTATCGACCTTGACGTTCTTGCACACCAGGTGCAGGAGCCGGGTGGCCCGGTCTGGAAGAAAATTGTCGAATACTTCGGACGTGAAATCCTGGACAAAGACGACAGAATAAACAGGGACGTGCTGGGCAACATCGTTTTTCAGAACAGTGAAAAACTGAAAAAACTGAACAGCATCGTACATCCAGCCGTATTCGAAGAATGGCGACGCAGGGTTGACGATATCATGAAGAATGATCCAGAGGCCGTTATACTGTCAGATATTCCCCTCCTCATAGAGGTGGGCCGACACAAAACGATGGATATCGTAATCCTCGTCTATGCATCACCCAACGTTCAGACAGAACGGATTATGAAAAGAAACGGCTACAGTTACGACGAAGCCAGAGACCGCATCAGATCGCAGATGCCCATGGACGAAAAGATTCCCTTTGCCGACTTTATCATACATAACGAGAGCACCCTGGAAGAGACGGAAGCAATCGTCGACGGGGTATGGAAAGAACTCCTTGCAAAGGTAAAAGACGCAAGAAACAGGGAGATATAAAGATGATAGAAAGCAATGTTCTCACAGATTTCAACTCAACAGTCTCTCAACCCGACATAGATCCCTCAACCTATGTCCATCCCTTGGCCTCCGTCATTGGCAGTGTTATTATCGGCAAACACATACTGGTTTCACCGATGGCATCCATTCGGGGTGATGAAGGACAGCCTCTCTTTATCGATGATGATTCAAACGTTCAGGATGGTGTCGTTATACATGCCCTTGAAACGGAGTCACAGGGGAAAGCGGTTCCGGGAAACCTGTGCACCGTCAAGGGGAAGGAATACGCCGTCTATGTCGGGAAAAGAGTTTCGCTCGCACACCAGGTTCAGATACACGGCCCGGCTGTGGTATATGATGATACCTTCGTCGGTATGAAGACCCTGATCTTCAAATCCCTGGTTGGGGAGGGATGTGTTATTGAACCCGGCTGCATCCTTATGGGAGTTACGGTTCCAGATCACCGGTATGTACCCGCCGGTTCTATCATAACTTCACAGGAGGACGCAGACTCCCTTCCGAAAATCACACAGGACTACCCAATGAAAGACATGAACAAGGGGGTTGTTCATGTGAACACCTCCCTGGCAAGAGGATACGTTGCGACTTCTCTGAAATGAGATTTTCAACAGATAGAGTGCTACAGGCGCCCCGCCCGCTTCAGGGCATCCTTGAAGGCGTGGTAAAAGGCATCATTATCTGCGATGCCGCGTTCTATGACAACACCCGCTTCATCGATATTTTCCAGGTTCATGACGAGATTAACGCTCTTCTCGAAGGCCGCCATGTTGTCCATTGTGCGAATTTCCGAGCTCATCAATGCTACAAAGATATTTCTCCGGACATTCATGGGGAGCTGTCTGATATACCCGAGAACGCCACCGTCACTCACATCTCCGGCATCGAATTCTTCCCCGACCACAATCAGTTGGTATACATGAAACCTCATGCTGCGCAGGGAATCGGACTCGGTTGCAGACTCTTTAACGTAATACCCCATTTCTTTCAGTATATCCCTGAGCTTCACGCGAATAGCGGAATCGGGCACACAAATAAGGGCCGTTTTTCCTCCCTCCTCGATAAAATCGAAGGGTTTGTGAGATGCATTATATGACTCAGACTCTATCGCATCAAAGAGTTTTTCTTCCCTGT
>Ga0116164_10000277_pt1 | contig 48001 bp, 59 predicted proteins | sample AD_UKC109_MetaG_FD_89888 | JGI IMG/M metagenome (GOLD analysis project Ga0116164, IMG submission 89888) | Active sludge microbial communities of municipal wastewater-treating anaerobic digesters from Hong Kong - AD_UKC109_MetaG | ecosystem: Engineered > Bioreactor > Anaerobic > Digestate... | reverse complement strand
CCCCCACCTTCGACTACAGCACCACTCCATCCACAGAAGTCGATGCCATCCGTAAGGCGGTCATGAACGTCACTGCCGGCACTTGTAACAACTTTGTTAGTGGCACAACAGCTTCACCTACTGGAGTAACTGTGCCAGAAACAGGCGTTACTATGCTTGGTGGCTTTGACTTCTCGATTAACTGTACTGCTGCAGGCGGACAGGCAACCATCGATATAACCCTTGGCAAACTGTACCCCGACACCTCCAAGCTACGCTTCTACAAAAAAACTGCCACCTCAGCACCGACCGACGTCACCTCACAATTTACGGTCCGCAATACCGCTACTGCAACAGTTGCTACCTACACCATCGTGGACGGCGTTAACTTTGACAGCGACGCTACGGTCAACGGCGTACTCGATGACCCACTCTACGTTGGAGTACTCGGTGCGACTGACTCAACAACTCCAGTAGACACCGCAGCTGGGTCTGGCAGGGGAGCCCTAGCCGACACTGGACAAGCGATTGTACCATTCCTGCTTGCTTCTGTAGTCCTCTTTGGCAGTGCCAAGGCAGTCCATAACTGGAAAGCCAAGCGCTACAAGCTTCACGCTTAGTACCCAACACCCAACAACTGCTCAACCAGGGCACGGTATACTGGCACTCTAGACAATTGAGTGCCAGTATGCTATACTTATGACATGAGTCCTAGACAAAAGCAAATACTTAGTGCCATCATTGAGCAGTATGCCGAAGTAGCCGTGCCAGTCGGGAGTAGCTTGCTTGCCAAAGCCTTTAATGTGTCGTCTGCAACCGTTCGGTCAGAAATGGCAGCACTCGAGCAGATGGGCTATATTCGCCAGCCGCATACGAGTGCTGGGCGTACCCCCACCGACAAAGGCTATCGCTACTATGTTAATCATATTGCCGAAGCCCATTTGGTCCCCGCAGAGGGTCGAGCCGAACGGGCACTCACCACTCGCCTGCAGGGGAGCGGTCTCCCCGAGCGGGCAATTCGCAATGCCGTTGATACCCTTGTCGAGCTGACACACAATCTCGGCCTTGCGACCATTGGCAACCAGTTGTATATTAGTGGCCTGAGCAATCTGTTTGCTCAGCCAGAGTTTCATGGTGGCGAGCAGGTGCAACAGGTGGCGCGTCTTCTCGATAACCTTGAGCCATGGCTCCGCGAAGCCCGTCCTAACGAACCATTAAGTGTCTATATTGGGGCCGAAAACCCCATTGGCCGCAGTGCCGATGTTAGTCTAGTGATTAGTAAGTTCCGTAGCCCTTATAGCGACCATAGTTACATTGGCACCCTGGGCCCCACTCGGCAGAGCTACCGTGACGTTATGATGCTGGTCGCGCACGCTGGCAAAACTCTCGAGGAGGTATTATGACCCCGAACCCAGAAGCTTTTATGTTTCTTTACGATATATGGCAGAGCAACCTCTCTGACCAAGATTTTGCGCAGGCCCTTAAAGATTTTCGTGAAAGCTATGTGCCCGAGCATGGTATGCGTGCATATGGCGAGCTTGTGCTTGGAGTAAACGCATTCACCAACGAACTCTCACAGATATTACAAGGAGATACGAAACAGTGACAAAGAAAAAAGACGACACCGACTACAAAGCTATTGCTGAACAACTTGCTGCCGAAAGCGCCCAACTAACCGAGGCCCTGCAGCGTGAGCGTGCTGACGCAGTCAATTTGCGTCGTCGTCATGACGAACAAATTGCTTCGCTCCGCACAACGGTCAAGGCCACCGTCGTTAAAGACTTGCTGCCAATTATTGATAATTTTGAGCGGGCGCTTGGGCATGTGCCATCTGATATTGAAGGCAACGACTTCGTTAAAGGCGTCCAGTCTATTGTTAAGCAGTTCGAAAAAACCCTGTCAAACATTGGCGTTGAACGCATTAAGACAGTGGGCGAGCCGTTTGACCCCCATTACCATGAAGCCGTCAGTATGGAGCCGGGAAACGGCGAACAAGAAATGGTGAGCGAAGAACTGCAGAGCGGTTACCGCCTGGGCGAAGATGTTATACGTCACGCTATGGTTCGCGTAAAGGGTTAACATGACAACTTATCCACGGCGGCACGAGACCATTGACCCCGAGGCCTTAACTCCCGAGAACGTTATTGGGGCGTTTTTGCTGGCAGGAATCATTGCCGAAAAACAATTGCCCGATGCTAGCGACCCAGCTATGCTTGATTTTTTGGTTAAGGGTGCAAATCTGCACTTGCGTCACTATGGCTTATTAGCAAAAGCCACCGAAGCAGACATTATCACTGCACTCACTGAGCTAATAGACACACAAGAGCGATAAGCTGAACCTAAAACACACTAGTCAGAATATGTTTTAGCACTCTTGACATGTGAGTGCCAATTGCTATAATTGTAGCTACACTAGCACTCAACAAGTGATACTGCTAGCCGAACAGGAGATGGCATGACAAATATAGCAACTGGTGAGCAACTATATTCAACTGCAAAAGATTTCTGGATTTGGTGGAACACTGAACCTGACTCAGACATGATGCTCGCTTGTTCGCCTAAGGAAGCCATCACAGCTACCCTAGAGCGAAAAGGAGCGCATCCTCAGGAAGCACGCTTTATTGCTCAGCTAGGACTAGATTCTTATATAGACAAAACATATTTAACACGATAAGTAGAGGAGAAAGAATATATGGGTAAAATCATTGGAATTGACCTTGGGACGACCAACAGTGCCATGGCGGTCATGCAATCTGGTAAGCCAGAAATTATTACAAATAGCGAGGGCAACCGTACCACACCAAGCGTGGTTGCTATTAACAAAAACGGTGAACGCCTGGTTGGACAAGTGGCACGTCGCCAGCAGGTGACTAACCCCAAAAACACTGTGTATGAGGTAAAGCGACTCATTGGTCGTAACTTTAACGACAAAGAGGTGCAGCGCGACCTAAAGCTTATGGGTTACGAAATCGTTAAGAGTGGCAATAGCACCAAAGTAAAAATGGGTGACAAAGAGTACAGCCCCGAAGAAATCAGTGCCATGATACTCAGCAAGCTTAAGGCCGATGCCGAAGCTTTCTTGGGCGAGCCAGTCACCGAAGCAGTCATTACTGTACCAGCTTACTTCGATGACAGTCAGCGCCATGCTACCAAAGACGCCGGTAAAATCGCTGGCCTTGAGGTCAAGCGTATTATTAACGAGCCAACGGCTGCCGCCCTTGCTTATGGTCTCGACAAGAAAAAAGCCGACGAAAAAATCGTTGTTTACGACCTTGGTGGTGGTACGTTTGATGTGAGCGTGCTTGAGCTGGGTGATGGCGTATTTGAAGTCAAGAGCACTAATGGTGACACCCATCTTGGCGGTGCCGACTTTGACCGCGTAATCGTTAACTACTTTGCCGACGAGTTCAAGAAAGAGCATGGTATCGACATTCGTGACGACAATGCCGCTATGCAGCGACTGCGCGACGAGGCCGAGAAAGCTAAAATTGAGCTTTCAACAGCGCAAGAAGTCGACATCAACCTACCATTCCTTACAGCCGATGCCGACGGTCCAAAGCACTTCGAGATGAAGCTGAGCCGTGCCAAGCTAGAAGACCTTGTCGGAGAGCTTATCGACAAGACTGCTGTTCCCTGCGAAAAGGCACTAAAAGACGCCGGCCTAAAAGCTAGCGAAATCGACAACGTTGTCTTGGTGGGTGGTATGACCCGCATGCCAGCAGTCGCTGAAAAGGTTAAAAAGATTTTTGGCAAAGACCCTATGAAAGGTGTCAACCCAGACGAAGTTGTCGCTATCGGCGCAGCTATTCAGGGTGGCGTACTGCAGGGTGATGTTAAAGACGTGCTGCTACTCGACGTTACACCACTAAGCCTCGGTATCGAAACTATGGGTGGAGTGATGACGCGCCTTATCGAGCGCAATACTACCATCCCAACCAGTAAGTCCGAAGTATTTAGCACTGCGGCCGACAACCAGCCACAGGTAGAGGTACATGTGCTGCAGGGTGAGCGCGAAATGGCCGAAGGCAATAAGTCATTGGGTCGTTTCATTCTCGATGGCATTCCACCAGCTCCACGCGGTATTCCACAAATTGAGGTAACGTTTAACATTGACGCCAACGGCATCTTGAATGTCACTGCCAAGGACAAGGGCAGTGGCAAAGAGCAAAATATTACCATTCAGGGTAGCGGCAGCTTAGACAAGGATGAGGTTGAGAAAATGGCCAAAGAAGCCGAAGCTCACGCCGAAGAGGACAAGCAAAAGAAAGAAGCCGTCGAAGCGCGAAATCATCTGGACAGTGCCATTTATCAGGCCGAAAGCCTCAAGCGTGAGCACAAAGATAAACTGTCTGAAGACGATGTCAAAACCATCGACGAAGCTGCCGAAAAGGCTCAAAAGGTTGTCAAAGACGACAAAGCCTCTAAAGAAGATCTTGAGTCAGCTGCCAAAGCGCTTAGCGAAGTGTTAATGCCTATCGGCGCCAAGATGTACGAGTCGGCCGCCAAAGATACTTCAGATGAAGTGCCATCTGAGGACTCGTCATCCCAGAAAAAACCGGATAAGTCCGGCAAAGACGACGAGCCTATCGAGGGCGAAGTCGTCGACGAGAAGTAGCCTAACTAGTCGCCTAGCATAATAAAAAGAGTCGCTTACAAACGACTCTTTTTATTGGTGGAGTCTATCTTACAGTAGTACTGCTATTGCAGCGAAAACACCTATAAGAATAACAATTAACACTGCCTCAATCCTCAGCCCAAGAATGATTGCTCGCATCGGACTCGTTATAAAAACCGTTCCACCCGACCGCTGAATCGCAGTAAAGAGTTCTCGTAACCCAGATTGCAATATCGCCATTGTATGAATTGCAATAGCACCTCCTGCGCCTACTCCTTGCGCCGCTCCGGCAACGTGAGCAATATCGCTGGCCACACCGACATCGGGATACATATAGTACATCGTTCCACCTATTTTAGGCGGATTTGGTTAAGGCTAAGTTCTGCATAGTCTATTTGAGTGTACAACACTTCCACTATTGGATTATCTGAATGGCCTGATTTGACAATTACAATTTTTTTGTAGCGTTTGACCATCGCAAGATAGCACGTTTACGTTTGGTAATCAGGAGATTCACGAGTGGAAAGCTTGTCCAAAAATCCGTCCATAATGAGGTTGCATATGAAATGGCAAGTTCATGCGTCACCGTATATTCTGATGACGACTGACTTCGAGGTGCCCCCGAAAACTAGTTGCAACAGCCGTAGCATATTTTGCCAAGCCACAAAAAACAAAAAAGCGCCAAATGACAGAAATAGATATACGGCTAAATCACGCCAGTAACCTTCACCACCATAGGCTGCTAGATACGAGAACCCCCAATATGAGATAGCTCAGCACAAAAATGGAAAGAATAACAGGAGATAAATTTGTTTCCAACGATGTAAATACTTACGTACATCAATTGGCTTACTTATATTCGGTAGTAGACGCAATGCATGTAGGATTTGATTGTGAACATAGACAACAGTTTGTATTGTTGTAAATAAAACCTTGAAGCAAATAGACTGACTGAGATACTAGGGGATATGAATAGTCTAAAAGTAACTGGTTTGGTACTATGGGTGGCCGACGCAACCCTGAGCGTTAAATTTTATAAAAAGCTTGGATTTGAAGTTGTTGAACAAACTGACCGCCATGCCCAGGTAAGGCTTCATGAGTTTGAGGTGACGCTTGTTACCATGCGCGATGAAGAAGAGTTTAATGGTGATAGTTTGGCTGGGCAGAAGGGGAAGGGAATGTACATCTATATTCATTGTGACGACGTGGGTTTACTTCATTCACACCTACAACAGATAGGCATTTCACCTCGTTCTCAACCACGCGACTGGGAATGGGGGAATCGTGAACTTGTGGTGAGCGACCCAGACGGTTATAAATTGTGCTTCTGGCAAGTACTGTCAAAGTAGCCAAGGCAAACTAGCTAAGACTACTTCGTACTTTCTTAACAGCCTTTTAGGCTGTACGCCGGTAACCAAGCCAATTTGGCGTTGTTATTTCTGTTGGCCCCGCTTCTGCGGCTTGAGCACCACCGCCAGTAAGATACATGTCTACAGCGTAAGTTTTTTGACGATCGTTGGTAGTAATGAGTACATCCCAGCCCGTGCCGAGCCTACCCAAGTACCTCTGTGAATAGGTTGGTAGGCTATCTGTGGGTTGAGTGATTTCTGTAAGCTCCAAAACTCTTAAAATAGCATTACCCCCAAGTGCACCAGTAGGAATATAGTGTGCCTCTGGTCTGTCATGGTGAGGGATAAGCCAATTTTTTTGAAACGCATCATTGACGACATAATGTCTTTCGTGTGTTGTCATTTTTTATTTGTTTCCTTTATTTTACTTGTGGAGACCCTCTATACGTAATACGCCCAACTGCAGCAGAAGTCAACGAAAGTCATTATACTTTGGCACTCTGGACATTTGAGTGCTAGTTGTGTACAATCGTAACAGATGTCAAAACGTGATTATTATGAAGTACTGGGCGTTGGCAAGACTGCCAGTGCCGACGAGATAAAAAAGGCCTTTCGTCGCAAGGCAGTCGAACTACACCCCGACAAACAGGGCGGTGATGAAGCAAAATTTAAAGAAGTAAACGAAGCATATGAGGTGCTAAAAGACCAAAGCAAGCGTCAGCGCTATGATCAATTTGGTCATGCGGGTGTGGGCGGTGCCAGTGGCGGCGGTAATCCATACGGCGGTTTTGGTGGTGAGTGGAATGGTCAAAACGTTAACTTTGATTTTGGCGACCTTGGCCTTGGCGACATATTCGGTAGTTTCTTTGGTGGCGGTGCAGCTCGTGGCGGCCAAAGACAAGCACGTGGCAATGATGTTGAGACCCGGGTCGAAATTACATTTGAGCAGGCAGTTTTTGGCACCGAAACTGATTTGCGTCTTACACTCGACGATACCTGTAGTCACTGTAAGGGTGAAACGGTGGAGCCAGGTTATAGCCTCAAGACCTGCGACAAGTGCAAGGGTGCAGGTCAGGTAGTCACAGCGGTGCGAACCATATTTGGCAATATACAACAAGCAGTCGTTTGTCCTGAATGCCATGGCAAGGGCAAAATCCCCGAAAAAGCTTGTACCGTCTGTCAGGGCAAAGGCACTGAGCGTCGTACACAGACCATCCAGCTTAAAATTCCCGCTGGTATCGACGACGGCGCAACCATACGCCTGCGCGAGCATGGAGAGGCCATTGCTGGTGGTCCAAAGGGCGATCTGTATGTACACATCCGTGTTAAAGCCCACAAGAAGTTCACAAGAGAAGGTGACCTCATTTTAAGTGAAGAGCATATTGATATGGTGAGCGCCGCACTCGGCACCGAAATAGATGTCGACACTGTTGATGGCAAAGTACGCATGAAGGTTCCGGCCGGCACCCAAAGTGGCTCAGATTTTAAACTCAGTGGGCACGGCGTTCCACATCTGCGGACTGACGTTCGAGGCGCACACATTGTAACCATTGTGGTCGATACACCAACCAAGCTCAGCCGCGAACAGGCTGACCTCCTCAGGCAATTTCAAACTGTCCCCAAAAAGCGCAGCCTATTCTAAATAGGAGTGCAAGGTCCAGAACGGCTTCACAAAAGGAGTGAAGTCGGGCATACTGGTAAGTAATATGCATAAGCACAATCCGCGCAAACGCGACCAACGTGGACTGATAACAATGGAAGTCATTATCATCATAGTCATTGTGGCGATAATGTATTTTATTTACCAACGTGTTAAATCCGCCCAGCAATAGTTTGCGCATCTAAACCCAATATGAAACAATGCCACTATGAGCAAACGTATACTTATTTTGGCATCGGCTGAAGATGCCGAATCAACTCAGATTAATGATAATTTTGTGGCGCGCGTCCAGGCTGGAATCGATGATGACGTGCAGATTGAATGGCATAATTATCGAGATATATGCATTTGGTTTAAGACTGGCACTATAGAGGTGAGCTTGCTGTCTACGGGCGAGTTACTTTCGATGTTTGATTTTGTGTATATTAAGTCGTTTTTTCGCTATTCAGAATATGCTGCTGCAATTGCGGCCTACTTAGACCAGCAACATATTCCTTACGTTTGCACCGAACTTCGTAACCACATTGCACTTACCAAGATTACGCAGTTTGTGCGACTCAGCCAGGCTGGTATTCCGATTGCCAAGACTCTTTTGCTGCACCCCGCTCACTATGTTGCTCAGTACGACAGAGTCGTAGAGCGGCTTGGGCTACCATTTATATTTAAGTCGACCGATGGCAGTGGAGGCGATGAAAACTACCTCATCAATAGCCAGGCTGAACTAGAGGCAGCCATAGCGGCGCACCCAAGTCTACATTTCGTAGCACAAAGCTTTATAGCTAATGACAGTGATCTGCGGGTGTTGATAGTTGGGAACAATATTGAGCTTATCATAAAGCGAACGCGAGCAGGGGAATCACACCTCAATAATACTTCTCAGGGTGGCGCAGCCGAACTAGTAAATGTCGACAGTTTACCAGAGGCCCACCGGCAGCTTGCCCTAAAAGCTGCCAATGTTATGGAACGCGAAGTCGCGGGTGTAGATTTGATGTTCGAATCTGGAACAGGGGACCCCTATGTGCTAGAGGTCAATGCCAGCCCACAGATAGGCAGTGGCGCATTTATGGACGAAAAAGTTGCTATATATTGCAAATATTTTATAAATATGGTACAATAGACCTGTATGCCTGAACAAACCAAAAAAATTGTTATCGGCCCATCGGAACACCTGGGGTTTCCTGAGCTTGGGCTTAAGGATATTCCAGCCCGTATTGATACCGGTGCGCGTACCTCTACGGTATGGGCATCTGACATCCGTGAGCAGTCGGGCATATTACAGTTTGTACTGTTTGAGAAAGAAAGCGAATACTACACTGGCGAGCAAGTTACCGCCGTAGAATTTGGCAAAATTATTGTTACGCCCTCGAATGGCATGGCCGAAGAGCGCTATGTCGTAAAGTTGCAGGTGCAACTTGCGGGTAAAAAAATTCGTGCTTCATTTACACTCGCTAACCGTTCGACGCAAACCTATCCAGTGTTGGTTGGTCGCAATGTGTTACGCAACAAATTTGTTGTCGATGTTGCGACTGGCAAAGATCTGCTTGACAGCGAAATAGAAAAGGCGGCTCTCGTTGAGGCTGCGCTTGCTCCCAAAGAGCTTGGCAAAACGCAGCAGCCACTTAAGATAGCAATCTTGTCTAAGGGCGCAGCTAACTACACTACCAAGCGTCTCAAGGAGATAGCGGTGGCTCGTGGTCACGATGTAAAAGTTATTAATTACGCCAAATGCTACATGACCATGGAAAAAAGCAAGCCAGTAGTCTACTACAACGGTAAGGCGCTCCCAAAATTTGATGTGGTCATACCTCGTATTGCTCAGAGTTATACCAAATATGGTACGGCTGTGGTGCGACAATTTGAAATGCAAGGGTCATTTGCAACCGCTAGCTCGATAGCAATTAACCGCTCGCGTGATAAACTGCGTGCCACCCAAATTTTGGCTCGACAAGACGTTGGTATACCCAAGACAGTCTTTGCGCGTGAGTCGGCCAATCTCGAAGAAATCGTTGACCTTGCTGGCGGCGCGCCAGTTATTATTAAGGTTGCACGTGGCACTCACGGCAACGGTGTTGTACTGGCAGAAACCAAAAAGGCTGCCAAAGCCGTGATGCAGGCTTTTTATGTTGAAGGCGTGAACTTTATGGTGCAAGAGTTCGTCAAAGAGTCGGCCGGCACCGATATTCGTGTGCTCGTCGTTGGGCACCGTGTGGTGGCCAGTGTGATTCGACAAAGCCTAGACGACGACTTCCGGAGCAACACCCACCAGGGCGGTGTTGGAAAAAAGGTTAAGTTGACCGAGGAAGAAGAAAAAACCGCCATTCGTGCTGCTAAAGCCATGAACTTGCCATTTTGCGGTGTCGATATGATGCGTTCAGCCGACGGGCCCAAAGTACTCGAGGTAAATAGTAGCGCGAGTATCAAGACTCCCGAACTCATCACTGGGCGAGATGTTGCAACAAAGATTATTGAATACGTTGAACGTAACGCCAAAGCCAAGCACAAAAAAGATAAAGTTGGCGCGTAAATAGTCTTGGCTGTATATTTTGTATGCACAAAAAAACTCCGGCTTTCACCGGAGTTTTTGGCTATAGAGCGGTAAACTAGAGATTGATTTTGTCACCCATGTTACGGTGCTTATTAGTCGCATCTTCGACACGGTCTTTGGACTCGCCACGTGCCTTAAGAGCTTTGCCTTCCCGTTCTTGCTGCTTGTTATCAGTCATTTTGCCCATGGATTCTTTCATTTGGCCACTCATTTTGTCGCTAATATCTCCCATACATTCATCCTTTCGTTAGTTTGATGGTACCTATTAGTAAACAGTAGGTGGGGTGTTTGAACAGTAAAAAATAGTAAGCCCAGTGTGTGAGTTTTTTGGTAGAAATCACTGCAAACTGGGGTACCATACAGGTATGTTGCTGTTTATTCGACGACTCTTGAAAGCAAAACGTTACATTATGATGGCAGTGGTAATTTGGCGTACCTACCGGCAGCTGCGTAGGGGCTCTAAAACTACCCGCTCGTAAAAGTGTCGGTATGTGAACATGCTATCATAAGCATATGACGTTTATGGCTATACTTGGTCTGCTTATAGTGGGGCCAGTGCTGGCTATTTTGCTACTGCGCGCAAATGGCGGTGTGGCATTTTTGGCGCTGTGTTTAGGAACAATGCTTAGTACGGCAATCGCACCCGATATTGCTGAAACACTCGCTATGGCTGCTCCAGCCAATCTTCTCACCCTGACTCAATGGACCAGGGTTACTCTGTTGGCTCTTCCGTTCATTATTACTATACTGCTAACACGAAAAAGTGTGAAAGGCGGTAAAACGGCGGTGAATATGGTCGTTGCGCTTGCCTGTGGCGCATTATTTGCTGTGTTGGCCGTACCACTTTTGCCAGCCGAATTGCAGCGTGGTATCACCAGTGAGCAGCTTTGGCGACAGGTCAGTAATCTAAGTACGGCTGTCATTATTGTCGGCGCAGTTACCAGCATGGCCATGCTCCTCCGCGGCCATGCTGGTGGTAGCCACGAAGGCAGCAAAAAACACCATAAATAGCCTTTAGCAACACTCTTCAACTCAAAATCACAATTTCACTATCTACTATAATCTCCCGCTTTCCCCGCGGCTCTGCCGCGCGGGTTTAGCTTCGGAAGGGGGTCTGAGGGAAACCTTAGGTTTCCCTCAGATGCCGCTATACTAAGTGGCATGGCCGTTACCAAATCAAACCATTGTGCGTACGACACCCATTATCACCTTGTGTTTCCGGTGAAGTACCGTAAGTCTTTGTTGAGTGCGGAAATTATCGCCACTATGCATGAGACCATGAAAGGCATTGAAGAGCGGTACGACCTGATGATCGAACAGTTCGGTGGCGACAAGAACCATATACACTTGCTGGTAAGCTTTCATTCTAAGTACAGCATTGGTTAGGTCGTACGGATCTTCAAAAGTATCACCGCCAAACAATTGTTCTTACTACACCCAGCACTGAAGAAAGACTTGTGGGGAGGTGAGTTCTGGAGTGATGGCTACTACGCTAGCACAGTAGGGACTGGTGGTAACTCAAGCTGTCGTCGAACAATACGTCAAGAACCAAGGCACAAATCCCAAAGACCTGCAACTGACTATGTGGTGATGGTCATACCACCGTAACTGAATACCCCGTGGTCTCTGCCACGGGGATTTTTATTTAAACGGATGTGCATGATTGTCCGCCCGTGGATCGGTGACGGTGAGAAAGTAATCGGTAATAGGCCGTACGTTATCTGACAAGTTGTCTGTCATACAGGGATCCCCTAGTTGTTTGTTTTTACAAGGAAAGTATACCCCCGAAACAGCCCGTATCCTATGGTACGTACGCTACGCTGAGGGTCAGGCTTGAGTGGGATGGGTTGTCATATGCGGTTGCCCTGCCTCACGACTAAGATTGGTGAGCTTCTGTTTTGTTCTTTCGTCTAGCCATGTTCTCGGGTGCTTTTCGATTAAGTCACCCGGGACAATTAATCCAGTAGAACAATCGGTTACCACGTAGCCTATTGACTCGCTGTCCTCCGGGGCATCTATGAGCCCGGACGTTAGGCCGACAGAGCACCACGGCTTTAGCCGTGGGGATCCATGCAGGATGAAATTCCCGCACAAGCGGCTGATTCGGTAAGGGTCAGAATACGAGGGGCTATATGTTGCCGAATCACGACGGCAGGTTGGTATGGTTCAGACCAGTTTGCAGCAACTGGTGCAGGGTTTGCGTCTGCGGGGTTAGGGGAATGCGGGCGAGCAGCCAGGCGCTGAGAAGTTCGATTTCCTCCGGAGCACTGCGGGCGTGTTTGCCGAAGTACAGGTCACCGTTTGACGAGCGTAGTACTTTGCGCCAGTAGTTCAGCGCGATGAGAGTCAAAAAGCGGTTGTGCAGAACCCGCAAATTTTTGGGCACGCCGCCGACGTGTTGGGTAGTAAAATACGAAAAACCTTCCGTGATGGCTCGGCACATCCGCCGCAGCGCCGCCCTGTCGCCTGCCAGCCCGGACGGCTGCCCGTCTTTGAGCAGCAGCGCCCGGCACATGCAGGTGATAAAGACCGTGTGGTATTTGAGCCAGCCGTCCATGTCCGGCCGTATATCGATCGGCAGCCCGGTCGCTTGCACCGCCGCCGCAAAAGCCTCGGCCGCCAGGCTGTCCGATGCCTGGATTCCTGTCGGCTGCCCGTTGACCGGCGTGTACACCGTGACCCTGTCAGCGTCACGATAGCCACCGATGCCCGGAAAACCCAGTACCACATGTGGCCGGATGTCATCCGGAAAGGTCTGTAGGCCGTTCGGGTTATTGCCGATGTATAAAACAGATAAATCCGGTTGGTCTGCCAGGACGCTCCGGACCGCAGCGAGCGTAGAAGGGATTTGTCCGGCCTGGACGGCGACGAGCACCATTCCGCAGTCGATGCCGTGTACGTCAGCGATGTAGGTGCAGGGTGCTTCATGCGTCTGCCCGTCGGATTGTCTGACGGCCAAGACGGCTTGACCCGTCGGATCAGCAGCATTGTACTTGAGTACCGACAGCGTATGGCCGGCTTTGACAAGCATCGACCCGTATACCGAGCCAATCACGCCGTTGCCGATGAGCAAAACATGCATACCTCAATTTAAGCACAGTTTTTACCTATCGTAAAATCTTATGCACTTACTCACTACATCGTAGACACTTCCGCTCGTGGAATAGTTAGTCCCATGGTAGCACAGAACTCTTCTGGTGTCCGGTAGCGTAAAATCTCACCCCAAATGCGACTTCTGACGCACTTTCGTTACTGCTAGTGTAGCAGCCTTGGGGTCTCTTGCGTAGAACTCAGTGAATTGTCTCGGAGTCATGGTATCGGGTAATCCCATGTGCCAGCGTCGTTCTATGTAGTGCTTGGTGAACTTGTCGGCTTACGCCACTAGCCTAGAAAAAAGTCCAGACAGGGTGTTCGTTAAAGGGGGAGCTTGACACGCTTTACAATAAACCGCAACAACCCAGATTCCCACTATCAAATGAAGCTGAGTGTACACGGTGTGCATTTGCCGAGACGCCCTACCCCCGACTTGTTGGCTACTGGCAGAATAATGGTGCCAAGAAGGGCTACAAACGATATCGCAGGCACCGTTGCCGTGACTGCAATATCGGTATTAGGCAAGAGGAGCTACACGAACAAATATCAAAAGAACTTGAAGCCTTGCTCTTAAATGACGTGGGTAAAGAGAAGTTAAAAGTTCATGCTCATAAAGTCTGGAAGGAGTACGAAAAAACTCGGATTGAAAAAGCCCGGATTGCCATAGGCAGAGTAACACTTCTAAAAGAAGAGAAAAGCACCTTGATTAAAAGTCTTGCTGCCAATCCAGAGCTTGCTCAAGATATTAAGGAAGAGATTGAAAATCTTAAGCTTAAAATCGCGGAGCATGAAAAGATAGTTGCTGAAGCACAGGATTTTGAAAAAGATTTTAATGAGTTCATCGACTACGCTTTTGATTTCCTCGATAACTTACGGGGTAAATGGTGGGAAATGGACAAGCAAACAATGCTGGTATGTAAACAACTTGTATTTCCGGGTGGAATTCAAATGACGCCAAACAAAAAAGTTTATATACCTGAAATTAGTCCAATTTACGGGGGTGAGTACACAAAAAAAAGCCTCCGAAGAGGCTGATTTCACTAATATGGAGGGTCCAGTGAGGCTCGAACTCACGACACGCGGCTTAAAAGGCCGCTGCTCTACCGACTGAGCTATGGACCCATCGTCGGTGCTGGCTCGTATGCCAGCATGCCGACGAGCCAAAACAAGTTTCGCTCTACGGCATGCTGACTTACCGCCGCACCTCCTCTCAAAACTTCATTCAGTCGCTTCGCTCCTTGGATCGAAGTTTTGACAAGGCAGGGGAAATTAACTCCTTACATTATCTATATTTTGACGTAAAAGTCAATAATGAGCATTGTGATGCTAGTACGATTATTACGATGTGCTCATGGTTGACGAAATGATTTTTGCTAGGCTGGGATTATATGCGCTACGGCCAGCTACTTATCAAAGACTATGCACTGCGCCCCACAACGCTACTTACGCTGTTTTGCGCAAGCGTACTAGCCGGACTGGGCGCTGCGCGGTGGCAGCTTGTCGTGCCTGTATGGTTTGGGTTGGTGGCAGCTGGAGTGTGTTTACTTCTGCGTCATCAAACGGTGTTATGTATGACCTGGATAGTTATTGCAGGCCTGTCGCTGGGGGTATGGCGGGGTGCTAGCATGCTACAGCGAGTGGTCCCGTACAGCATACTCTCGGGGCAAAAGGTAAGTTTGCGGGCAGTTGCGCAGTCCGACGCAATTTATGCCGAAAAGGGGCAGCTCAGTTTTGCTATCGAAAATATTCAAGTAGAACAGCCTATTAAGGCAGCATTACCAGGCAAAATGAAGGTGAAGGGCTACGGTGAGTTAGCAGTCTTTAAAGGCGATGTTTTGCTTATCGAAGGAAAGATGTATAAGACCCGGGGTGGCATGCAGGCCTCTACAAGCTATGCGCAAATACAAAGAGTGGATAGCCACAATGCGTTTATCGATACGGTGCGCCGCAAATTCGCAGCCGGCGTGCAGACAGCACTGCCCGAACCGGCTGCTTCATTTGGTTTGGGCTTGCTTGTGGGGCAGCGTAATACTTTGCCGTTCCAGACCAGCCAGGCGTTACTAATGGTGGGGTTGGTACATATTGTGGCGGTGAGCGGCTATAACCTTACCATCATCCTCGATGCAGTGCGTCGCTTGCTTGGCAGCCGCTCAAAACTGCTCTGCGTAGCAGTGGCGGCTATACTTATGATTGGGTTTTTGTTTTTGACGGGCATGAGCGCTAGTATTGTTCGGGCAAGTGTAGTGAGCGGGCTTAGCCTTATTGCCTGGTACTATGGTCGCACTATTCGGCCAATACTGCTTATACTGCTGGCGGCTGCAGGCACTGCATATGTTAACCCGCTCTATCTCTGGAGTGATGTTGGTTGGTACTTATCATTTTTGGCCTTTTTTGGGATTTTGATGATTGCACCCCAGATACTCAGCAAACTGTATAAAAATAGAGAAGTACCCTTGGTGCTCAAAATGGCAGTTGAAACAATGGCTGCCGAACTTATGACACTACCGCTCATACTCTATATTTTTGGACAAATGTCGTTAATTGGACTGGTCGCAAATATAGTGGTAGCACTGTTTGTCCCGATTGCAATGTTGTTTACCCTTGCCGCTGGCCTAGCTGGCATGTATCTTCCGATGTTGTCAGGGGTATTTGCCTATCCAGCTAAAATCATGCTTACTTACATGCTCGACATGGCCACGTTGCTTAGTAGAGTGCCAAACATATTTCAAACTGGTGTCTACATTTCTCTTACAGATATGCTTTTATGTTACGGTGTAATTGGTAGTATTGTTTACTTGCTATATAAGCGTCCAAAAAAATGGTTTGCAGATATTTAACCAGTCTAAGGCAAGAAATCTACATCCGTACTAGTAAATTTTGAATATCATCCTATACTATAGGAGTGGAAACAAAGCAAAGATTTGGATATTTGGAGGCACTTGCGGCTAAAGGCATGCTCCGGCAGTTCCAAAAAGGGCGCACCATATTATTCCAGGGCGAAGTACCGCGGAGTGTTTTGGCGCTCAAAAAGGGCATGATAAAAGTCTACGGTATTACCTCTAATGGCGACCAACGCACGGTAACACTTTTGGGACCAGGTGATGTCTTGCCGATGTCATGGGTTACCGATAAGGCACCCGTTTGTCTGTATTACTATGAAGCCCTCACCGATTGTACTGTATTGGCTATATCAAAAGACGATTATCAGCTTGAAATGAATCATAACACCGACTTGCGTAACCAAATGCTTGAAAATTATGTATCGCACTACGTTGGGGCCACGATGCACATTTATGCACTAGAACAATCACACGCTCAAGATAAATTATCTTATTTGCTACAGTATTTAGTAGCAAGATTTGGGGTAGTTGAGGCTGATGGCAAGACCAAAATAGATTTGCGACTGAGTCATCAAGATATTGCCGAAATGGTGGGCATTACCCGCGAAACAACTGCTGTTGAGCTCCATAAGCTCAAGAAAAAGGGCTTTATATCGTACCAGAAGTTTACTTATTATGTTGATGTACCGAAGCTGATTCGTTCAACTGGCGGCGACGAGTTTGAGAACGTGCGAGTCTAGCTCTCAAATTTAAAATTTATCCGAGAGTTAGTTTATTTACAGACTAGCCTAAACGGGCCTGGTAGCATAGAGCTGTGAAATCTGAGGCAAATGCAATAAAAGTGTGGGTGGTAGAGAACGATTTGGCCCTGGCCGATGCGTATTCGTATATCATTGCTCAGGGTGGCTATAGTGTTTTGACGTTTGCGAATAACCTAGAGGCATTGGAGCGGCTTAGCGAGGCGCCGGCACCAGATATTTTATTACTTGATTTGTACACGCCCAAACTGAACGGTTTACAGCTTTTGGAACAGGCAGGTTCAAAACTGGCTGCAGCCAACACGGCAGTTATTGTCCTTAGTAATTACGAAAACCATGCGGTCATAGACCGTGCTTACGACCTAGGGGCAATGACCTACATGATAAAAGCGTGGGTTGCTCCAAATGATTTGCTACGTACCGTTACGAGTGCTGCAATGAGCCTTCAGCCCCAGCGAAAAAGATAGTGGAATATCTTACAAAAAATCGTTGAGCAATTTCACAACATATGCCTTCATCAACCAGTACAATTGAGGCATAAAAGGAGGACTCTACTATGAAACAAGCTACTCTAAATGCTCGAATCGATAGTTTCCTAGCCCGCAAAGGTGCTGAGTTCCCCGAGCTTGAGTTGTTGTCTGGTCGTACGATTCGCACTACCAAATATTAAGCACTAGGCCTACGATTTTACAACTGCGTAGGGGTGATGGTGTTTTGTGGCCAAATCTGCTAAAATAACAGATGTAAGCGGAGATTTCTGACATGTCTGGACATAGCAAATGGTCAACTATCAAACGCACCAAAGGCGCCAAGGATGCGGCACGCGGTGCGGTATTTACTAAGCTCGGCAATGCTATCGCTATAGCTGCTCGCAGCGGTACTGACCCAGAGACCAACTTTGCACTCCGGCTGGCCATGGACAAGGCCAAAGCCGCCAATATGCCGGCTGCCAACATCCAGCGGGCAATTGACCGCATCAAAGACAAAGGTGCAGCGCAACTACAAGAGGTGCTGTATGAAGGCTATGGACCAGGCGGGGTAGCAATTCTTGTTGAGGTCGCGACCGATAACCTTAATCGCACTTACCCCATGGTGAAGCTGGCTTTTAGCAAACACGGTGGCAACATTGCCGAAAAGGGTGCAGTAGTGTTTCAGTTTGAACATAAAGGCATGATACGCGTAGCTGCCAATGGCGACGAGTTTATGCTCACAGCGCTTGATGCTGGTGCCGAAGACGTCCAGGAAGAAGGCAACGAAGCGGTTGTCTATACGGCTGCTACCGACTTGGCACGAGTGCGTGATGCGCTAAAACAGCAAGGGTTTGCTATTTCTGAGGCTGAACTTATCTATGTACCAAATACGACTATCGAAGTAACAGATGCAGCTACGGCCGGCAAGATTATGCGCCTGATGGACGCGCTCGAAGACACCGATGATGTTCAGAACACGCACGTAAACTTCGATATTGACGAAACGCTGATTTAGTATGGCCAAGCGTGATACTATGACTATATGAAAATGTTTAAACGACTAGTATTTTCGCTACTTTTTATCGCCATTCTTGCAACGGTGCTGAGCCTACTTGTCACCAGACGGGCTGAGGTGAAGGTGGTAAAAGGCTTTACGTATGGGGCCCCTACGGCCCAAGTAGCTTCAACTACTCCCGGCACATTTACCAATGTCTACTATGGGTTTCCGTCAACATATAAACATATTCAAACCTTTCGTCCCGACGGTGATGTGTTTAGTGAATCAAGTGTTGTGGTGCAGGACTGGGGCTGGCTCTATGTTATCTCAAACATTGTATTTTGGAGCGGCCTATTTGTAGCGCTGCTCTCACCGTTTACCATCTTCTATCGCCCCAAAGCACACCAACCTGAAGCACTTATCACTCAAAATGAAGTAAAATCAACAGATTCAGAAGTGCAATCCCCAGTAAAATCAGCTGAAAAATGAGAATCATTGGCATTGACCCCGGGACGGGTATCCTTGGGTTTGGGGTAATCGATTATAGTCGTCAAAAAGCAACAATGGTTACGGCTGGCGTTATAAAAACACCGGCTCACACCCCACTCGATGAGCGACTGGTCGAGATATATGACGGACTATGCGAGATTATTGCCGAAACCAATCCGCAGGTTATGTCCATCGAGAAACTGTTTTTTGCGCGCAACGTCACGACTGCTATGAGCGTCAGTCATGCCCGCGGCGTGGCTATGTTGGCCGGCAAAAAAGCTGGACTAGAAATCTGCGAGTACACGCCACTCCAGATCAAACAAACCCTGACCGGTTTTGGTCGTGCCGAAAAAAAGCAAATGCAAGAAATGGTGCGCCTGCACCTAAATCTAACACTTACCCCCAAACCTGATGACGCCGCCGATGCACTTGCCGCCGCCATCACTCACTCACTCATGTCCCGCATCTAGGCCTCCCTCATATGCGTCAGGGTCCGTCCCTGAAGCGTCTAGTCCTCGTCTTCAATCGTGGCAAGCTCCCACTTGAGTTCGTCTATCATATCTTTTACTCCTTGATAATCGTGCATAAATGTAAGATATTCTTCCGGTGAAGCGAAATATTGCATGACATGTTCGGGGTGAACCCAAGGAGCGTTCCGTTTTGAAAGAAAAAAGTCAAGACTCGTTTTGTCGCTTGCTTCCCAGTGATGTGGGTTCATATGTATATAGCGTGAAATGTGCCGCAGGTAAGAGTCATCGCTGATAAGTACTGCTCTGTAGCGGCTTTGGAACAGAGGCCCAACTCGTTTATGAATTTTGTTGTACTGCATACAGTAACTTGTAAGTAGACACCTCATAAAGTCGCGAATAGCATACGCATCACGCTGGTATACAAATAGGTGAATATGATTCGGCATGAGAGCGTACGATATTAACTCTAGTCTTTCGCTAAAATTAGGGTAAACATGACGAGTAGCTGAGGTAATTTTTGCAGGTGAAAGGTAGCGTTTAAGCAAACCAATGAATACCGAGAAGTCCTCCTCTCCGTCAAATGTTATCTGTTTATTTACGCCTCTTGAATAAATATGGTAATAACTATTTGGAGCATACTGTTTGATGATGTTTTTTCCCGGCATACTGCCAGTATGCGTCAAGGACGGACCCTGACGCAAGCAGTAGCGGTTCTTTTAAGATGTTTGTTTGATTTTGCGTCAGGGTCCGTCCTTGACGCAGGCGAAAGATGCGATAATAAGAGCATGATTGCACATGTACATGGGATAGTAAGCGAGAAATTTGATTCAAGCGTAATTGTTGATGTGCATGGCGTGGGCTATGAGGTACAGTTAGCATCTGGCGACTTTGACCTAGCAATTTTGCATGACGAGGTAAAACTGTACACTTACCATCACATACGTGAGCAGGCACAAGACTTATTTGGGTTTAGTAGCCTTGCCGCCAAAAAACTGTTTGAACTGCTTATCACGGTGCAGGGTGTTGGTCCCAAAGCCGCGCTTGCCATCCTCAGTCTCGGCGCGACAGAGCAAGTGCGCAACGCCATAGCCAACTCCGACTCGGCCTATGTCAGCCAGGCAAGCGGTGTTGGTAAGAAAATTGCTGAGCGCGTTGCAGTAGATTTACACGACAAAGTAGGCCTGGCAGTCGCCTATACTACTGGTACACCTGCTCAGACCGAAATGAATACGGCGGATGAAGCGGCCGAAGCCCTGATGGCGCTGGGCTACACGCTGGCCGACGCAACCAAAGCACTCGAGGGAGTGGCACCCAATCTCGATACTTCTGCCCGTGTGCGAGCCGCCCTGAAAGGCAACCGTGCAAAGTAGCCTAGAAGCTGCCGGTGTCGAGACAGGTATGCGCTGGCGGATGAGTGATGATAGTGTGATAGGTCTTGAGGGATACAGCGGGTACTATAGCTTGCACTGGACGAGTGAATATTTGCCGTTTGCATCGCTAGAAAGAATAGTTGATGTCATGGGAATACCGCCTGTTTGCGAGTATAAGAAGGGCTTCCTGAACGGTAGCTCAGAAGTCACTGCGGCTAAGAAAGTAATTGAGCTATTACGTAGAGATTCTGGCCAGCAATATCATTATGATGCTACCTGGCCCGACCGCAACCTGACAGTAGCAGGGTCTTTCTAGACCCCAAAGCTAAGCATTTACCCGTGTGAAGTCGCATGGCTCAGTGCCGCTCAAATCGACAGCGCAGAAGCAACTGCTCTCGCCGAAGCAACGGGAACGGCGGGCGTGAGAGAAGAAATTGCTAATTTTCTCAAAGAGAACCTAACTTATATAATAAAATTCGTAATGGAGGTATGATGGAGCAAACTGCAACTAATAAGGTGGCATCAAATGACTCAATACTTTCACAAGCAGTTGAGGCAAATGGGTTTGTGTTTGTGTCGGGACAGATTCATGCCGATGCTGAGTGGCAACTGGTCGGCGATACTACCAGTGAACGATTTGCTGTTTGTATGCAAAACATCCGAACAATATTAGAAGCGGCTGGGCTAAACCTGGATGCAGTCGTTAAGCTGACGCTTTACGTTACAGACATGACACAAATACCAGAGATAAACAGCGAGTATAGTGCATATTTTGATGGAGTATGCTTGCCGGCGCGTGAGACTATAGGTGTAGCTGCCTTGCCTCTGGGCGCATCGTTGGAAGTCAGCGTTATTGCAGTAAGGAGTCAGGTGTGATAGTGATTACGGGGGCAAGCGATGGGCTGGGGTTTGCACTAGCAAAATTGTATGCGGAGCGTGGCGAAAAGGTTGCCAATATCTCAAGGCGGGAGTGCGAATATGCAGAGAAGAACTACTTATGTGACCTTGCGGATAGTGAGCAGGTAGGAAATGCCGCAAAAGAGTTGCAAAATAACCAAGAGCCCATTGCTACTCTCATCAACTGTGCCGGTGTGTTATCAGTGCAAGACCTGGATGGTATTGATGCAACTGAACTGCAGCATGTTTTTGCAGTCAATGTTGAAGCACCGATTCTCCTCACCTCAAAGCTCATTGAAAAGCTCAAGGCTAACAGGTCGGATATAGTCAATATCGCCTCTACTGTGGGCACCAAGGCCTATGCGAGCCAGGCAGCATATGGCGCCAGTAAATGGGCGCTGCGTGGTTTTAGTCAGAACCTACAACTCGAGCTAAAGAGCTTGCCAAACCGTGTGATTAGTTTTTGCCCTGGCGGTTTTAGGACCAAGCTATTTGAAAAGGCAACTGGAATAGACAACACCATCCAAGGTGACTGGATGAGCCCGACAGACTTGGCGGCATTTATTATCACTATTCTTGATTTACCAAAGAACATTGAGGTCAGCGAAGTAATAGTTAATAGGAAATAGCATGAGTCTGCCTAGTATAAAACTAAGTGATGGACACGAGATACCACAGGTGGGACTAGGACTGTGGCAAGTCAAAGACGCTGCTGCGTTTAACGCTGCATTTAAGGCAGCCATCGATGCTGGCTATCGGCACTTCGACAGCGCACAGTTTTATGACAACGAGGACCTACTTGGAGCCGCAGTGCAGCAAATGGGGTTAAACCGAGAGGAGTTATTTATCACTTCCAAGGTGAAACTCCCCAATTTTGGTGAAAAACGTACTGCAAGTAGCGTGGACGGATCACTTGCTAAGCTGCAAACAAGCTACATTGACCTCATGCTGCTGCATTTCCCAGTCACGGTGCTGCGTAGAAAATCGTGGCGAGCGCTCGAAGATGCCAAGGCAGCTGGCAAGATTCGTTCTATTGGTGTTAGTAACTACACCATCAAACACCTTGAAGAAATGAAGACTTATGCTCGTGAGATGCCGGTGGTAAACCAGGTGGAGCTACACGTGTTTTTGCAGCAGCTAGAGCTGCTCGACTACTGTCGTGAGCACGGCATTGTAGTTGAGGCGTACTCACCACTCGCACACGGCAAGCGCATGCAGGACAAGGTCATTACCGCTATGGCGGAGCGGCATGGCAAAAGCTACGCACAGATTATGCTGCGTTGGGCCATAGAAAATAGCCTAGTGGTGCTACCGAAATCTATCACCCCAGAGCGCATACAACAAAATATCGACATTTTTGACTTCGAGCTGTACCCTGAAGAGCTACAAGAAATCACCAAACTCAACTGTAATCTACGTACCTGCTGGGACCCCAACCATGTTCCCTGACGCAGCCATAAATAGTGATGTACAATAGGGGTATGTCTGAGCAAATTACCGAGGGACCGATTTGGGATATAAAGTACGGAGATAACCCATCTACAGGCATCTATGAATTTATCGGTCATCGCATAGAACTGCCAAATAGAGATGTGTTTTTTAGCGAACAGTACGCAAATGATGCGTATTTTAGCTGGTCGACGGGTATGTCGCTGGCTGACTCTATTCACATCGTGCCAGACGTAGGAATAAAGCAGTGTATCCTTATAGTTAATGATGATAAGCCACACTACACCCGCTCACTTAGCCGGTTAAAGGAAAAAATAGGACGATACACGGGAAGCAGCTGGTTTATATATGCAAGAAACGGGGATACTTACGCGCACATTGACTCAAATGACGACAGGTCCAACAGTCAGCAGTTCGTTTATGAGACTGCTCAACCAGATATGTATCGAATTCAGATGTTAATGGAGTTTTCTGGTACGCTTCAGGTCGCAAGACATGCCTTTGCATTGCTGCAGATTGCTGAGGTTACAGATGGCGATTGAGAGAATAGTCGATACGGGTGCTCACGACGAGGACGATGAAGAGCGTCTGATAGAGGTAACGCTGCGACCACAGCGTTTTGATGAATACATCGGTCAGGAGAGGCTCAAAAAGAACCTTAAACTTGCTATCGATGCAGCCAAAAAGCGTGGTGAATCGATAGACCATGTGTTGCTCTATGGGCCACCGGGCTTGGGTAAGACCACTATGGCGACAGTAATTGCCAACGAAATGGGGACCAACATTCGGGTAACTGCTGGACCGGCTATTGAGCGGGCAGGGGATTTGGCAAGTATTTTAACGAACCTGCAGGACGGCGACATACTGTTTATCGACGAGATTCATAGGCTGAGCCGCACGGTCGAAGAGGTGCTGTATAGCGCCATGGAAGATTTTAAGCTTGATATTGTCATAGGCAAAGGCCCGGCTGCACGGAGTGTGCGTCTGGACTTACCAAGGTTTACCGTTATTGGCGCCACCACTCGCACTGGCGCACTTGCGGCACCGCTACGTGACCGATTTGGACACATTTATCGGCTCGAATTTTACACTCCAAGTGAAATCATGGCAATTATAACAAGGGCGGCCGGAATACTCGGGGTAAAAATATTGCCGGAATCGGCGGAATCGCTTTCTACTCGCGCCCGCTTAACACCACGTATTGCCAACCGGCTGCTTAAGCGTGTGCGCGACTATGCGGACGTCAATGGTGACGGGGTTATTGATACCACTACCACCACAAAAGCGCTTGAACTACTTGAAATTGATGAACTTGGGCTGGATCCGGCGGACAGGAATCTGCTGCTGCGCATGATAGATGCCTATGGGGATAGACCGGTTGGCCTGACAACCATTTCGGCGCTGACGGGTGACGAAGCCACAACTATAGAGGATTTCTATGAGCCGTACTTATTGCAACTGGGCTTTTTGGAGCGGACGCCACGAGGGCGACGAGCTACCCATAAGGCACATAAACACCTCGGCAAGAAACTTGCTGAACCCCAGGAACCTCATGTTTCTGAACGCGATAATCAAAGTAAGCTGATATAATACCAATTATGGTAAAAGAATCAGAAGCAGTATTTTGGCACGGCAAGCTGCCAATTGGTAAAGACGAAGAAATACTCGGCATTTATCAGCACCATTGGTTTGTCTATGTACAGATTTGGTTGATGGCACTCGTTGCGGTGCTTGCTATTTTAGGGGTGACTGTTCTGCTCACCTCTTCATTAAGTGACGCAGACGGAACAGTAGCCGCATATCGACCTGCTATTGTGGCCGGAGCGGTGCTGCTGAGTTCGATTATTGTGTTATTTTCAATTATTCCTGCCTGGCTGCGCTCACAAGAGAGGCTTATTCTTACTGAGGAGTCACTGCTACAAGTATTGCAGCCGGGTATTTTGGCTAACAAAGTCTCACAGCTTAGCTTACAGCATGTGGCTGATGTATCGGTGCGACAAGACTTTTTGGGCCATATATTTGGCTATGGTCATCTGACAGTTGAGACACCGGGCGAACAGGATAATTATGAGTTTGCTAAGCTAGGTGGCGCACAAATGATTGCACGAGACATCATCGAAGCGCACGAAAACTTTGATGCAGCCTTGCAGAGTGGGCGCGTTCCAACGACCTTTGGGTCGGGACGGCAGGAGGGACCTCAAGTACAAATCAACGCCAACGAATACGAACAGTTTATGGCTTTTCGAGCAATGCAGAATAAAGCTAATGCAGATGCCCAATCGTCACAGCTCAACACACCTGAAGCGTTATCACGACAAGCTACTACCAATAATCAGTTGGCAAACAACGGAGAACTGCCGAAGGTTAACTAGGGGCCAAGGGTCGATTATTCATTAAACGGATTATTTCTGGTTTCGCTAAAGAGCGTTTGTACGCGAACACTGTTGTCTTGCAGGCTACGCAAACGGGTAATGGTCGCCTCCTTGATATGAGGTTGTTTGGCGGCATTTTGGAGCTCGGCAACGTCTGTTTCGCTGGCGGGAATATTGCTTAGGCTATTAATACGAAGCAGTATGAAGCCGTACAAGCCGGCGATAAGTAGAAAAAATAGTAGTGCTTTGTAGCGATTCGCCAGTCGTAATATGACCAAAATACGCTTTTTAACAGATGCTATATTGATAGTAGCTTTGGTTTTCATGGTTTTATATACTCGTTTAGTGTTATCACAAAAGCAATAGTTGAGGGGTTCTTTGGATCTGGTGTAATAGTAATTTCACTAACCTGCGCTGTGCGTCGGTTTTGTTCCAGCCTTTGCAGGAAAGTGGTGAACTGAGAATAACTGACTGGGTTAGAGCTATCGACAGTGACGGTAATAGGCAAAAGGTAGACTCCGCTGATGCCTTTGACAGGTATAACTTGCGAAAGACCTCCAGCTTGGCTGCCGCCGCTCGCTGTACCACCTAGCGTGGAGGCGGGGAAGTTGATTGAGGTTAGATTGGTGATGCCACTGTCATTGGCAATCTTGACTATTTCGCGAACCGTTAGAGCCTGGTCTTTATCTTGAGGGACAACAGCTTTCGCGATTTCGTTAAGGTCGCTATAACGCTTGATATCGCTTTTGTTTTTTTGAAGCAATGATTGTAGTTCTTGGGTTGCTTCGCTCTCTGCCTTTAGTTGACGTAGCTTCTCTGCTTGTTGTGAGAGCACAGAATTTGCTACATACCCCGTAGAAATAGTTGCGATGAAAAGTAAAGAGACCGTTATGAGAAGAAGATAAAAAAGTCGTTTTGGTGTCATTTTTTGACCCCACTATTACTAACAAATAAGAATGGATTGTTGGGCGAAAACTGAGCGCTGATAGACACCGAACAGGGGTAGCTTGTCGCGCCCGAGCAAGAAATACTAACTATATCGGCCTTGCTGAAGAGCTCATTCTTAGTGTCGGTCATGTTTACCTGAAGCTGGGTAGCTGCAGTATATGTTTTGGCTTTTGCGGTGACATTTATACCCTTTTGGGACTGGGATATTGTAAGGTTGGTAAGAATGGTATCAGCCGGCATTATGGTGCCAAGGCGCTGAAGCAACTCCGAGAACAACACCTGCTTAGAAAGGACCTGGGTGGCCAGCTGGAGGTTATTTGACATATCTCTTACTTCGGCCTGGACCTTTGTGAAATTTTGATCGGCGAGATTTTGGCGGGCAGTTGCTACTTGGTTTTCGTATGACCTGGAAGCTTGGTGTATGTGCAATAGCCCAAAACCAGTAATCAACAGGGCTCCAAATATTGCCACTAAACAAGCGGCTGCCCAATGGGACAAATGATAATTGCGCCTGGCATAGCGATACGACTCTTTCATCTCTGGGGGAATAAGATTAATCATGAAAAGACCTCATGTGGCTGCGATAAACTGAGTCCAGCCGCAGTCACATAAGACATGCGGTCACTCATAGCAATCGGCTGCAACTTACCAAAATTAAAGTAAACAGTGGTATCAAATGATCTGACGGGTATACGAAGTTCGCTAATCATATATTCTGTCAGACCTGGCATGTTAGCACCCCCACCCATGATCACTACTTGGGAGATAGTTTTTTTGCTTTTGGAGCGCTCTTCGTAATAGCGAATGTTACGACGTACTTCACGAGAGAGGAGGTTAAGGGGTTGCTCAAGGGCAGTTTGAATCTGCTTTTGTTTTTTGCTGAGAGCAAGGCCATACTTTACCTTGATAATACTGGCTTCTCGTTCTGAGACAGCAAGCGCACCAGATATAAGTTCAGTAATTTGTTCACCACCGCATGCAACAGTACCGCTGACAAGGGGGCCTCGGTCATAAATAGTGATGTCGGCACTTTCGCTTCCAAAATCAACTAAAACTGAGGGTAGGTCACTTTGTGAGTCACGGCTAAATAGTGTTGCTCCTGCACCACTGGTGGTTTGAATGAGAACTGGCTCAAGGCCTAAGATGCGCATGAGAGTTATGTGCGAGTCTACTATCTTTTTGGGCATTGCAACAATAAACGCGGTGGAAGTATTTTTGCCCTTTGGAGTAATGGAGTATGAGGTATAAAGGTCGTCAGAAGCAGCGGGAATATATTGCTCTACTTCGGTCTTTATGGTTTCTTGCAGCTCTTTATCAGTCAACTTTGGTAAATCGATTGAACGGGTAAAAGTTCGTGCAATTGGAAGTGATAGTGCAACGCGGTTTGTAGTGATAGACCCAATCAGTTTATGGGTGAAAAGTTGATTTGCAGCTTCTGCTATTGCTTCATGGTTAACTACTATTCCATCTTGAATGGCTGCAGGATCAAAGGAGGTCTCGCCATAACCATCGACAGTGCAAAGGTCGCCTTTAGGGTGTGTCTGCATGACTCGTATCGTAGAACGACCGATATCAAAACCAAAGATTGGTTTGTCCGCAAACAGATACGGGGTAAGGGATTGTGTATTTTTCATGCTGCCCATCTAAGCACTAGAGTTATCCTAAGACTATCATACCACAGTTTGACTACAGCCGTTGGTAGCTTGATTGGCGCCAAGAGAGGTCGATCGGTATTTCACTAAGAGGAAAGTTTGGATCAAGCCGTAGGCTCCACGGATTACCAGAGTTGGTAGAAATAAATACTGACTTGCCACCAATACCGCCCAAGGCAGGGGCGTCGATAGCGAACTTGGTTTGGTCAAGGCAGAGCCCATAGGTAGCCAAAAGATATGCCGCCGGTGCTCTAGTTTCGATATTTGACTTCCCTAAATAAAGTGACCCGCCATGTGGACAGGACTTTATTTTAGAGGCAGGGTCCGCTCCATAAGTAACAAAAACGATTGGACCGCTACTAGCAGTTGTTCTTAAGGAGTCAAAATTAATCGTGCCTTCAACAAAAACAAATTTCATACTAGCTGCGTCAGGGTTATTAAAGATTGGGTTACAAGCACTCGCTGCGCAAAGATTGGCACGTAAATGGATGTTGTCACGAAGCACAAAGGTGGTATTTGTTCCCAAATCAATATCGCCATTTGTCCCACAAGTTGCGGTGATGTTGCTGCCATTGTCGGGATAATGCGTCTTTTTTTCATTGCCGATGCGTGGAATTTGCCGTGTGCTGCCACCGGTTGTCCAGTCAGAGCATCCGCTTACGGATGGTTGGTAGCTATCATCCATATATTGATTCCAGGGAATGCGCAAAGACTGGATAGGACGCAAAGAAGTATCGTTTGCTAGCACATCAAAGTTTGAATTTGTGTAGTTCCCAGGAGGGTTTATACAGTTATTGAAGCCCAAACTCAACTTGGCCTTAGTTTGAGCCGGGTCATGAAAACTCGTAGGCTTTTGGAGTACTCCAGGGCCAACGATAGAGCATTTTTGAGCAGAAGCATCTTTTCCGACAACAGTAATGCTGTCCGCAACAATCGTATTTGAGTTTTTTTGAAGATTCAGATAATCATTCACATAAATATCTCGAGCAGAGATACTTTTCACACTGCTGGCAACATCGATAATCGTTCGGCTGAGCACCGAAGAGGCGGTGGTACCGCTAGACCTCTGTGCAATAACGCGAATAGTTCGCTTATTTGTTGGATTGGTAGCTGTTTTTGGAGCATAGACATACCCTGTTGAGGTAATAACTTTTTCTTTAGGGTTTGAGCCGCTGACCACTGTTGTTTTAAAGGTTGATCGGTATTGTTTGGCGTTGAGTACTTGTGTTTCTGTGGGGCTGCCAGTGTAGGTATCGGCCAATGGATTTGAGCTATCATTTAACTTTGCAATCGCTACATCCGCACCAGATTCTGCGGAATACTGCGCTTGCAGTTGCAAAATACGTCCTCGCGCGCGCTTTAGGTTAGCATCTGCAAGTATCATTACGCCAAGAAGCAGCATTGTCAAAAAAAGGCTGGTGACCAGTATCGTCACGAGTATTGAGCCCTTTTGTTTATAGCTTGATCGTAGTAACTTCATTTCATCCATTCCTTAATGCAACTCTCACCGTTGTCTGAGCCCGGCTGTCCGACCTGCCCTTTATGACGGCGCGCTTAGTATAAGTGACCGACATTTCTACAACCTCAACATCGGAACTAAAGTCTGGGCCAATTGATGCACCTGTTTCTGGGTCTTTGACATCGTTCCAGTTCACAGGATTGCCAGATTTTGAGAAGTATTTTGTACTGACATTCAGTACATCTTCGGCAAGAATGTGGTCTCGTGGGCAAGTGGGTGTAGCTATAGTGGTGGGGCAGGATGTTTTAAGGGGATTTGCCAGAGGGCTAGCGTCTACGGCAAGTACGCGCAGTTTTAGCTGTTTTTTGGCTCCATCTAGGTACAGTATAAATTCATCTTGATAGGGCGACGAGCCGCGCATAAGGAACTGTTTGTTTGTGCCTATTGCCGGCGCAGAATAGTAAATGACAGGCGTATAGCTACCAGATGCGGGGATTGGAATAGTTTGTGGTACTGCATGGATTCTTAGCCAATGACTACCACTCGCATCAGTTGGCTCAGAAACCATGGTGTTTGGATCAGGTATACTGTTCTGGTTAAGAAGCGTTGTGGCGGCATTGAGCCTATTGCGTAGGGTATCACCAAGATTCTGACGGGATACAAGGGTATCGCTACTGTTTTGTAGCTGGCTTGCACCTCCCCATATGTCGAAGGTAAATGAAAGAACGAGACTACTAAACAATAGAGTAAGTGTCATGACCACGATAAGCTCGGGTATGGTAAACCCCTTGTGGTTATACAAGAGCTTCACTGTTGACCTACTCCATTTCGGGTGACCAGCATTCTTAATTCCATCGGGCGTGTCTTTTTATCGGGGAACCCTACCGTCACATCTATGATTTTACTGTCAGGTACGTTCTTAAGCACATCTCCGCTCGCCACAAATGCCGGATCGTTGGTCTGCACAACATCAAGCACGGGTGTGTAGCTACGCTTGCCCGTAAGGCCATTTTCACGTAAGAAGGTGTTGTTTGGCGAGCAGTTAGCAGTATCGCTGAGCGAATTATATTCGAGTGCACGATCAATTTCTGGACAGGCGCTGAGTACGGTGTACATTTCGTTTAATTGACGAGCGAGTGCGTAGGAGCGCTGCACAGCACTAAATGCCGAGAATATGCCCAGGGTGATTATGCCAAACACAACTGCCGCAACTAAAAATTCCACCGCACTAAAGCCTCGTTGTCGGTATTTAGACGGAGTGGTTAATTCGCTCATGGTTATGTATTAGTATAACGTACACTTGTGTCTGGCGAGTAGTAAAAGAACGCTCCATCTTGGAGCGTTCTTTTACTACTTTTTTAGGCAGATTTAGTTACTTTCTTTTACGAAGGTCTTGTTGCCTGGACCCTCTAGATTTGCAGTGAGGGTATACTTGGTACAACCAGTGTCGGTTGGTTCATCGGTTGCGCCAGATGGCGTCGTACCAGTGCAAGCCGTATTGTCATCTTGAAGCGGCAGGTAGCTATACTGATAGGTGCCAGCGGCCACAGCTGATGTGCTATAGGTTTCTGTACCATCTTGTTTTTGCTTGGGGTCAACAAGTGCCTTTGAGTCAAGCCCCTTCATGTACTTTTTGTTAAAGGCATCAACTTGCATATCGCCAGCGTATGGATAGTAACCATACTCTGCGTAGAATGACTCAACATAGCCGTTCACTGCTTTGATGTCTGTTTGCCGCTGTGTATTGCGGTCCTTTTGTCGGATACCAGTAAAGGTCATGATAACTAATGTGGCCAAGATACCAATTATCACGATAACTATCAAAAGCTCAACGATTGTAAAGCCTTTGTTCTTCTTTGTTAGTAAAACCATAAGGGCCACCATCCTTATTTATTGTGATATAAAGCTTGACGGAGTATCCGTAAGTCTATGTTTGATTATAACCAGTAGCGGAATGGCGTCAAGGAGAAAGTGTATTAATCGTTGCCAACTTGACCACTTAAACTAGTGATTGGCCCCATGACACTGGCGGCAATCAAGCCAACTCCGGCCCCCAAAAAGACAATCATAACCGGTTCGATTATAGACGCCAAACTATCTATGGTAGTCGCGACCTCTTCTTCATAAAAATCTGCTACTTTTATCAGCACGGTGTCGGTTGTACCAGTTTCTTCGCCGACAGCAAGCATCTGAGAAACAATTTTAGGGAAATGGGGGCTTCCGGCAATGACTTCCGAAAGTTGCTTGCCATTTTTTACCTGCACAGCGGCTTCTGCGAGCTCTCGCTCAATAACCTTATTGCCAATTGCACCGCCCGTCACCGACAGTGAATCAAGCACACCAACACCCGCTGACATCAACGAAGCAAAGGTGCGAGAAAAACGTGCAATTGCTACCTTGGTAATGATAGTCTTAACGATTGGTGTACGAAGCATTAGGGCGTGAAATTGGTATTTACCCTTTGGGGTGGCAATGTATCGCCTAATAAGTATGCCGAGCATTACCACAATCGGAATGATAATAATTGCATACTTGCGGCTAAAGCTACTAAGGTCTATCAAAATCTGGGTATAAATGGGTAGCTTGGCATCTGGGCCACCTAAATCCTTCAGAATGGCAGAGATTTGGGCATGAGTACAAACATTATCCCAAAGAAAGCCATAATGGTAATACACAGGATAACAACCGGATAGGTCATCGCCCCTTTAATTTTCTTCTTCATACTGGCGTTTAGCTCAACCTGGCTGGCGAGACGTTTCAAAATTTCGTCAAGAATACCACCCTCTTCTCCGGCTTTAACCATATTGACATAGACCTCATCAAAAACATTTGGAAATTTCGCAAATGAGTCGCCGAGAGAGGTGCCACCTTCTACATCTTTGGTTATTTTGGTAAGTACTTCTCGGAAATAGGGAGTATTGGGACTATCTTGCAAAGTCGACAACCCTCTGGCCAGAGGAACACCGGCCGAAATCATTGTCGACAACTGCCGAGTAAATATAACCATGTCGGCAGTTTTGACTTTGTGGCCGTGCTTGAGCCGGCTTGTTTCGACTGCAGTTACTAGCAATGGGTGGAGCCCTTGGTGGGCGAGCGCGTTGACAGCTGCTTCTCGGTCAGACGCCTCGATTGTCCCGCTGATGCTTGAATTGTCTTTGCGAAGTGCTTTGTAGGTAAATTGCATGGTGGGTTATGATTTCTCTGCGGTGACGCGCAGTATTTCTTCTATGGTAGTTTGCCCCCGTAGTGCCTTAACGAGGCCATCAACCTGCATTGTTAGCATACCATCAGTCATTGCCTGGGCCTGAATCTTCTCGCTGGTAGCATTGCTCACAATAAGTTGCTGCACAGATTCATTATTGGTAAGAACCTCGTAAATACCCATCCGCCCCTTATACCCGGAGTGATTGCAGGTTTCACAACCCTCGGGGTGAGCCGTCCATAGTTGTGTGATAGCCTTTTCGCTTGTCGATAGCTGCACTGTAGAGGGAGCGTTTGGTTTTGCGGGACCATTCGCACCAATGCCATCAGACAGTGCTTGTTGCTCTAGCTGATGGAGACGTCGCATGGCCTGCGCATCAGTCAGCTGAAACACTCGAACAAGCCGGGCTATGTCGGTTTCGGTGGGTATTGTTATTTGTCGGCAGTCTACGCATAACCGTCTGACAAGACGTTGGCCAACTACAATACGCACGGTACTGGCAATCAAGAACGGCTCAATATTCATGTCGAGCAAACGCGGAAGGCAGGTTGCTGCATTATTGGTGTGAAGGGTACTAAACACTAAGTGGCCGGTCAGGGCTGCTTGCACGCCCAAATCGGCCGTTTCGCCGTCACGAATCTCTCCTACCATAATTATGTTTGGGTCTTGTCGTAGCAGTGCACGAAGCCCGCTTGCAAAAGTCATGCCAGCGATAGGGTTCACCTGTGTTTGATTAGCCCCCACCACATGGTACTCTACCGGATCTTCAACTGTGCTGATATTTACTCCGGGGCTGTTGAGCATGCTAAGTACGCTAAATAGACTAGTTGACTTACCAGAACCAGTAGGGCCGGTGACCAAAATCATGCCATGGGGTTGCACTATGGCATGTTTGACCGCCGCGAGTGAATACCCCCAATACCCAAGTTCCTCGAGAGTAGCTGGCTTACTCGACTCATCCAAAATACGCATAACTACTTTCTCGCCATCTAGTATCGGCAGGGTTGAGACACGCAGTGCATACATATGATTATTGACCGAAATCTTAAACCGCCCGTCTTGAGGCGCACGGTGCTCATCAATCTTAAGGTTGGCCAATATTTTAATACGAGAAACAAGTGCACCCAAGACTTTACGGGGGAGCTTGTTTACCTCGCGCAATATGCCGTCGACTCTGTAGCGAATGAGTACAAAGTTTTCTCGGGGTTCAATATGGATATCACTGGCGCCGTTTTTGACCCCGTAATCAATAACAAGATTCACTGTTTGCGCAATTGGTGAATCCTCTGCGACATCGGCCTCGTTGACCTGTTCGTCACTTGCATCTTTTTCTTGAACGGCAATGACCTTTTCGAGCTCAGAGCCAACATTGGTGCCTTCGTATAGGTCTAAAACTGCCTGAATCGTCGACGTGGCTGCCAGGTGTACGCGGATTGGCTTACCTAGCTGCTTTTGCAAAAAGCTAATAGCCGGCACATCATCGGGGTCTTCCATAGCGACATAGACTACTTCGTCTCTATCTTGTTTAAAGGCGACTGCTCGATACTGCCTGGCCACCCGTTCAGGGATGAGTTCCATAATTTGCTTATCGATTTCCTTGGCGTTTAGTTCGGCAAATGGCACGTCAATTTCTGCGGCGTATAGTTTTGTCAGGTCTTTTTCGCTTAGTGTATTGGTGGCTACAACGACATCTTGAAGGGGCTTTTTTTCGCTCTTTTGCTGCTCGGTAAGCGCAGCCAGCTGGGCATCACTAAATTTCCCTGTTGCAGCAAGTAACTTCTCCACCAAGTTATCAGATATACGCATTGGTACAAATTATAGCTCAAAACATAAGCAGAGTACACAGCTGTTGTAATTTTGTAAGGACGGACCCTTAGATATCGCAAAACATGATTTAATCAAGTATATGCCAGGTAGAAATGTGCTTAAAAGCGATGCTCCCGAAAGTTTCTATCATGTCTATGTTCGGGGCGGCAATAAGTCGCGAATTTTCCGCGAAGACGCCGATTACGAAATGTTTTTACAGCTATTCGCCCGCTATCTTTCCCTGGTCGAGGTCAAAAACTCAGCTGGAGTATCGTATCCTAACTATTCAAATCGAGTGGAACTACTGGCTTTTTGCCTTATGCCTAATCATGTCCATATCTTGCTATACCAATATAGTCAACACGATATGACCGAGTTTATGAGGAGCCTGCTTACTAGCTATAGCATGTATTTTAACCACAAATACAAACGCACTGGACCACTGTTTGAGTCACGTTACAAAGCCTCGCTGGTATCGGACGATGCATATTTGCATCATATCTCACGGTACATACACCTCAATCCCCGACAATGGAAGGAATACCCGTACTCAAGCTTGCCGTATTATTTGCAACAAGTATCAGATGATTGGATTGTGCCACGAAGAATAGCCGAGCTCTTTGAAGGCCCGACTACATACCTACAGTTTCTAGACGATTATGTTGAGCATAAAGAGATGTTAGACATTTTAAAGCACGAATTAGCGAACGAAATTTGATTAAAACTTTAACCTAAGGGTCCGTCCCTTAGATTAAAGTTTGCTGTTGCAATGTGGGGAGCTGGCGCGTAGTGTAGGGCTACAACATTAAATGCATGCAGGTGACCACGGGTTACCGTAGACGAAAGGAGCCAAGACTATGGCAAAGAAGAATGAAGTAAAGTCAACAGATGAAAAAGTAGGAAACGAGGTAAAACAAGGTGCTAACGAAGGCAAGGCCAAAGCACTAGGTTTGGCCCTAGAAACTATTGAAAAGCAGTTTGGCAAAGGCTCAATTATGAAACTTGGCGAAACACACGATGTTGATGTTGAATGTACGCCAACTGGTAGTCTAAGTCTTGACCTTGCACTTGGCGGCGGCATACCTAGGGGTCGAATTGTGGAAATTTATGGCCCAGAATCAAGTGGTAAAACTACCCTTACTCTTCATGCTATTGCTGAAACACAAAAGGCTGGTGGCACAGCGGCATTTATCGATGCCGAGCATGCGCTGGACCCTGCCTACGCTAAACGTATAGGCGTGGACACCGAGAACTTACTGCTGAGTCAGCCGGATAACGGCGAGCAAGCGCTTGAAATTGTTGAAACGCTCGTGCGCTCCAATGCGGTTGACTTAATTGTAGTAGATTCGGTGGCCGCCTTGGTACCACGCGCCGAAATTGAGGGTGACATGGGCGACAGTCATATGGGCTTACAGGCTCGTTTGATGAGTCAAGCATTACGTAAGCTTACTGGGGTAATTAATCGCAGCAAAACCACCGTGATTTTCATTAACCAGATCCGCATGAAGATTGGTGTAATGTTTGGCAACCCCGAAACAACCACTGGCGGTAATGCCCTAAAGTTCTACGCCAGCGTGCGTATGGACATTCGCCGGATTAGCCAAATCAAGTCAGGCGACAGTGTTATTGGTAATCGCGCTCGGGTAAAGGTAGTCAAGAACAAGATCGCACCGCCCTTCCGTGAGGCTGAGTTTGACATAATGTACAACCAAGGAATTAGCAAGGCCGGCGACACACTTGATCTAGCGGTCAAATACAATATCGTCGAAAAAGCGGGGGCTTGGTTTGCTTACGACGGTGGCAAGATTGGTCAGGGACGTGAGGCCGCCAAGACCTACCTAGAGGAGAACCTATCGGTCCAGGAGGATATAGCCACCAAAGTGCGCGAAGCCGCCAGCAAAGAATAAGCGAATGACAAAGTATATCTTGGCCGGCGGCAATGACAGGTTACATGAAAAATTTGCATCCGACTTAAAAGAGGAGCTATCAGGCCTAGAAGAGCCGATATCTATTTTAAGCTGTTTCTTTGCTAAAGACCAGGATATGTGGCTAGAGAGTGCGCAAGAGTGGGAGAGTTGGTTTAGGAGGTATCTTGGTAAAATCAACTATTCTGTTATGTTAATGGAGGGAGCAGAAAAGAAATAAGCATGGCCGATATAATATTCTTCCACGGTGGGGATAATGACGCATTAATAGAGAGAATGCAGCAACATCCAGGCATCCAGGAGGGGTTTAAGCACAAAATAATCGTTGGTAGCTCCGCGGGCGCAAACTATTTGTCGCAAAATTTCTGGACGCGGAGTAAGCAGGAGATTGGGAGGGGTGCCGGTATACTTCCGGTGAATGTAATCGTGCATTACGATGCACGCACTAAGGAAGGCAAACTTAGAGGAACTGTATCTGAATGGTCGAAGGCGAAAAGAGCTATGGAAGCAATTTCTACAGAGGCCAACCTGTTGTGCCTCAGGGAAGGTCAGATTGAGGTAGTGGAGCTATGAATAAAGCTATCATTTTGCATGGGACGCTTGGGTCGCCAGAGGGTAACTGGTTCCGGTGGCTGGAGGCTGAGCTCAAAGATAAGGGGATTGAGGCGTGGCTCCCTCAGCTCCCCCGTGCCGAACAGCCTAAGCTCAGTGAGTGGCTAGAGTTTGTAGCAGAAAACTGTCCCTTTGCAATTGATGAGCAGACGCTCGTCGTAGGGCATAGCAGTGGGGCGTTGCTAGCCCTCGCCCTATCGGGGTATATCCAGCAGCCAATTGGTGCAGTGGTAGGAGTATCGGCATTCTATAAAATAGGCGTACCAATTGTAGCGACAGACTGGGGCCCCAACGCAGCACTTTTTGACTACGAACCTGATTGGGATTTCATCCGGGGTACAGTAAATAACAGGTTACTTCTTCACTCCGACGATGACCCATACATCCCGCTTGAAGTTGCCAAGAGCCTTGCGGCTAGACTTGAAGCAGAGCTCATTACCATACCAGGTCAAGGGCACTTTAATCTTGAAAAGTCAGAGGTGTATTATCGCAATGATATTTTGCTGAGTCTTTTGCGAGAAAGGGGGCTCGTACCACACGAGTCAATTATGATAGTTGACGAGCAAGACAGCCCAATCGGCGAGGCTTCAATGCAAGAAGCACAAGACAAAGGCTTGTGGCATCGGGTAGTGCGCTGCGTGGTTCAGGATGCTAAGGGTAGGTGGCTGCTGCAAAAGCGTCAAAGTTTTTTATTCACTAATCCTGGCAAGTGGGATATGTCTGCTACGGGACACGTCGACCCAGGCGAGGACTATGAGGCGGCCGCTCATAGAGAACTGAAGGAGGAGGTTGGCATCGATCGGGCTGAGCTAGTGGAATGGTTTCGTGAGACGACAGAGTTTACCAAAGGCCCTAAACAGTATCGGCGATTCAACCGCACCTATAAGGTGCCTTACTCGGGCCAAGTCATTACACCAAATCTCGCAGAAGTATCTGAAGCCAAGTGGTTTACCCGGGTGGAGCTTGAAGCACTGCTCGATGAAGCTGCAGAGCTGGCCTCTGAGAAACTGATTGAACTAATTACTAGGTCAACGCAGCATAATAACGAAGGAGATACAGATGGGCTGGGATAATCAGTGGTGGCAAGAGTATAACGAAAGCGGTAGCCCTATTGGTCAGGCGCTTAATGGCGAACGGGCAGCTACGGGCGTACTGCATGGTTCGTCACATGTCTGGATATGGCGTCATCGTAATGATGTGGTTGAGATTCTGCTACAACGCCGGGCGCGCCAGAAACGTACGTGGCCTGGTCTGTGGGATATATCGGCAGCAGGACATATGGATTACGGTGAGACCCCGCTAGAGGCTGCACTCCGAGAAACCACGGAAGAGCTTGGCCTGGCACTGAAACAAGAGGAGCTAAAGCTGCTTTTTGTGCATAGGCAGTATTTTGTTTCGGAGGTGGACCCAGTGACAATAGAGAACGAATTTCGGTTTGTGTACGGTATTCAACTTGATGCAGAAATAGAGTTTGTCATGCAGCCGGGCGAAGTCGATGCTGTGCAGTGGGTGAACGTGGCGGCTTGCAAGCAGATGATTGAAAACGGTGAGATAGTGCCACAAGGTGATGCTTACTTTGTACCGTTATTTGCACAGTTGGAGCGAATGACCAAGTGACCATGAAGCTAACCGGTATTAAGCAACAGGTTAAAAATCCCGATAGATATTCTCTATTTGTGGAGGGAAAATATGCTTTTAGTCTGAGCGCAGACGCACTTCTTGACTCCCGGCTAGTTACGGGGCAGGCACTAACAGGTGAAGAAATTGACCAGTACAAACGGCTTTCGGCCGAAGATAAGGCCTATGGGCTGGCGCTAGCATATGTTGTGCGACGCATGCGTAGCCGCGGTGAACTGCAGGACTACTTTCGTCGCAAACAGTATGCACCAGAACTGAGTAGACAATTGCTCAAAAAGCTACAACATCTGGGATTTGTAAACGACGAGGAATTTGCCATGCGGTGGGTAGAGAACCGCCGTCTGCTCAAGGCAACAAGTACTAAAAAACTGCTCTTAGAGCTTCGGCAAAAGCATATCGACAGCGATATTATTGAACGAGTGCTCACAGCAGACGGTACGGACGAAAAAGACCTACTGCGACAGGTGATTTCTAAAAAACGTCAGCAATCCCGTTACCAAGATAAGCAAAAACTTATTGCCTACCTGGCGCGACAAGGCTACAGTTACGACGACATTAAGACGGTACTTAATGAAAATGAAGTGTAATAGCTATCTGTAAATTTTGTATCCCAGGTGAAATTAAGCAGCTGCTCCCACCTGCACCACGCCACTTTCTAGCGGGCTGTTTACAATAATCTTGCGGTCGGTAACCTCATGAATCTGGTTTCTATCGATGCCAAGATTGCCTTTGGTAAGTCCCTTTATGACGCCCTGAGTCACATAAATTTTTTGGATATACATGGTTTCAAATTCGGTCGAAAAGTCGACTACTTTGCCGAGTCGCTTCTTGTCCGTGGTTGCAACTGCCTTACCAATCAGTACATAGTCTAAGTCGATAAGCTTTTTTAGCCGAACAAGATCGTCGGGCCGAACAAGCACATCATGGTCATTAACAATAATACCCTGACTAATCAAGTCACGAATATCTTGATACAGCAGTACTAGTTCAGTTTTCTCATACCGGTCCTCGCAGTAAAATCCTTCGATTTTAAGATTATTTGGGTTGAGCACGAGACCGGTGGTCCGTGCAATAGCCTGACCTGTTCGAAGGCTCATAACTGCTACTCCCAGCAAACGGTCAGATAACACTAGCATAGTGGTAGTATACCCGAAATCTCCCTCAAAGAACCCCTACATCATTGCTAAATTGTATTATTTACAATCATATTATGCTACTGCTTGCAAGCGTAGCGAAGCGGTCGTACACTTGCGATATGAAAAACCTTATCGCAGGGATGAGGGTGGGAATCGTAGTATTGTGTGTCTGTTTAATGCCAACTGCAAACTGTCATGCGCAGGCACTATTACTCCCAGAGCTGTATATCCGAGAAGTTAAAATTACTGGCGAAGAATTTTTGGTCATTCAGGCAACACAAACTATCGCAGACCTTAGTGAATATTGGATAGGGTATAGTAGTAGCGAAACGACCGCTAACATTGTGCCATCTCAGCAGCTGCCTGCTCGGGCATTGCAAAATGGACAGGCAATATTATTGACGAGTGACGGAGGAGCAACCTGTGATGCAGTGTGGACAACGCGGTTGGCACCGAGCCTGGGTGATACGCGAGGTACGCTAGTACTGCGCAAATTGCAGAGTAGTGGCGCGTCGAGCACCTTTACGACAGTCGACCAGGTTACTTGGGCAAAACCCGCCGCTTCAGCAACTACCAGTGCCTTGCTTGACCTTCGCAAAGAGACTGCGAGCAATGCTTATCCTGTTTGGTACCGCGACGCCAGTATAACCAATGGAGTATGGCGAGTTGGGTCGATGAACGGGTGTGTTGTATCGCTGCTACCCACGACAACGTTACCAGCTACCGAGATTACTTGGACCAATACAGCAGTCGAGCCACCAGCTGTTATCGAAAGCCTGACTGATACGCAGGAAGTGAGTGATGAAAATGAAGTTTCGGTTAATCCAAATGCTGGCCTAGCGCCACCGATGATAACAGAACTACTTCCTAACCCCTTTGGTACCGGTACAGATGCGACCGATGAGTTTATTGAACTGTATAATTCTAACGACGAAGTGTTTGATTTGAGTGGCTTTACACTTCAGACCGGCACAACAACCAAACATAACTACACTTTTCCTAGGGGTACGCTACTAGCTGCCAAAAGTTTTGGTGTTTATAGTGCTTTACAGACTGGACTGAGCATGAGCAATACAAATGGTCAGGCTGCCCTGCTCGATTCTTCGCGCGCCCCAGTAAGCAGCACCGAGCCTTACATATCAGCAGATGATGGTATGACATGGGCGCTCGCACAAGGAGAGTGGTACTGGACAAGTCGAGCAACTCCAGGCGAGACCAATGTGATTGTGCAGGCAGTTACTGCGTCGCTTGCTAAAACTGGTGTTGCCAGCGCTGGCAGTGTGCTGGCCGCAAAGACCACCAAGGCAACAGTTGCCAAAGCGGCCAAAACAGTCAAAACAAAGACAACTCTCAAAAAGGCTGCCAAGACGAAAGTACCGGCCACCAAAGCAACGCTTACTACGCAACCAGTCGCATCGGCTGCGACCAAACCAACCAAAATTCATTGGGGAGTGCTTGCAGTGGTTGCCACTGGCGCGGTAGGATATGGTCTATATGCCTACCGACATGACATTGCAACTACTGCTTACAACCTCAGGGCAAACCGAGCAACTCGGCGAACACATCGGTCGTAACTTACGTGGTGGCGAGGTGATAGAGCTTATTAGTGACTTGGGGGGCGGCAAAACGACACTTACCCGAGGAATTGCGCGGGGTGCCGGCAGCACAGATAAGGTGGCAAGTCCTAGTTTTACCATGAGCCGTGAATATGAGACGCCACATTTCACTATAATGCACTTTGACTTGTATCGTTTGGCCACGGCAGGGGTAGTGGGCGAGGAACTACGGGAGTTTGTGAGCGATGTGCACTATGTCACGGTTGTAGAGTGGGCCGCTGTTGCCGAAGAGGTGCTTCCAGCGAGTCGCATGACTATTACCATCAGCAAAACCGCTAACGAGGACGAACGAAGTTGCGTTGTCAGATATCCCGCTGCCTACAAGTACTTGCTGAAAGGATATAAGGTGGAGTAATGATACTGCTTACTATTCGGACCGACAAACCTGAGGCCGAGTTGGGATTGTATGATAGCACTAAGCAAATTGATTACCTCGTTTGGGAAGCGCATCGTCAACTTGCCGAAACAATCCATGCTAAAATTGATGGGTTACTTCGAGAACATAGTTATACCCTTGAGAGCATTCAGGGTATTGTTTGCTACCAGGGGCCAGGGAGCTTTACTGGGCTAAGAATCGGCCTAACGGTTGCGAATACACTGGCTCATAGCCTGGCTGTGCCAATTGTAGCAACTCAAAATCCCAGGTGGATAGAAACAGGGGTAGATATGGCACTCCGCGGTGAAAACCACACTCAGGCACTCCCTTTTTATGGCGCTGAAGTGCATATAACGGAACAAAAGAAATGATTATAATCCTATATGTATTTATTGGGCTAGCTTGGGCGCTTGCCTACTATTTGCTCGAAAAAGATAAAGGAGAGCGCGAGCCTACATCAGCACTATGGGCAGCATTTGGGTTTGGGGTGCTGTCACTTATACCGACAGGGATATTTGAGTTCTTGCTTGTACCAACTGAGGCGCTAGATGATACGGTTACCGCGTCCACGGGCGTAACACTGTATAGTGCTGCCATGATTGGGGTGATTGAGGAAGTATGTAAGTTTTTGCCTCTGGCTTTCTTTATCTATAAGAAACGCTATTTCAACGAGCATACCGACGGGATTATTTATTTTGCTTTGGCAGGGCTAGGGTTTGGATTGCCAGAAAACATTATGTACACGTTACAGTATGGTGGGGAAGCTTTTGCACGCATATTTATGACGCCATTTTTTCATTCGGCTACGACCGCTCTGGTAGGCTACGCCTTGGTACGTGCTAAGCTACACAAAACGTCACTTTGGTATGTAGTTGTCGCCATGCTGGCGGCCATTGCTATTCATGGGATGTACGATTTTGGACTCATGAGCGGCATACCTATGTTAGTGCTCGGCTCGCTTGGGCTGACAGGGGCCATGAGTGTCTATATATTTGTGATAGGAGTGCATGCTAAAAAAGTCGACCAGAAGCACGGTCTTAGCGTCGTGGGTATTAATGCCTTTTGCCGGTCATGCGGCTATCCTAACCCAAAGCGATATTTGTATTGTTCGCACTGCGGCAAACATGCTTAAATAGGTATATGTATAACTGTGGTAGATGCAACTTTCGATTGGATGAGGGCGCTTTGTTTTGCGGTAATTGCGGTCAGGAGGTTGTTTTCCCACCTGGGAGTACTCCTGCAGCTTCGACTGATGCCCGAGCGGCAACCCCTTCATCTCTATCGTACTCAGAACCTGGTTCGTTGCAAACACACATTCCTTCGTATCCAACTCTCGGGCCCAAAGATGTTCCTCAGCAGTCTGGACTGCCACCCATTACGCCAGTTCAAAATCAGGGAACCAACGACGATATTCGACCGCTTATTGCAATGATTTTAGGCATACTATCGCTGCTAACATCGAGACTACTTATTGGATTTTTACCTGGAGTAGTGGCAATAATACTTGGTGCAACTTCCTTAAAAAGCCGCAACAAGGGAATGGCTATTACAGGGATAGTTCTAGGCGCCATTACTGTTGTGTTTGTAGTGAGATTTATGTTGGGCTTTCGGGAGGAGATGAACAAGTTCTAGACAGGTTAATGGGGTTGCTCGTTCGGGACTTGCATTTATTGAGCTACTGCTTATACTAGAGCTAGAAGGCACTAACAAAAAGGAAAGCAAAATGCATTTTGCAAAACACATCTTTTCCGGCACAGGCCTAGCCGTGCTTAGTTTATCTGTATTAATGACACTTGGGTTTACTGGTATTGCGAGCGCATTGTAGCAACGCTATAGGTTCTGTTGACTGTTTAGCGAAGGCCGCTTAGACATTGACGCTGGGTGCGCCGAGAGCGTATAGTTTAAGCAGGCATTCTGGAGTATATGGGAAGCCTAACTTGTATTAATTTTTGAAAACAGGTGGTTGCTATTTGGTAGCTAGAGAAGTGAAAGCGATTGCTACCGCGTGCGTGAACCCCAGTGAAAGGATATGCGATGGAATTACTCGCAGTGGTGCTGGCTATAGCAGGGCTTGGTGCTGGCTATGGTGTTAGTACGTATACCAACAAAAAGAAAAATGCTGATTTTGAGGAAAAGGCAGACAAGGAGTTGGCTAAAGCCAAGAAAGAAGCTAACAAGCTACTCGATGATGCCCGCGAAGAGGCTCGTAAGGTGTCTGATGATGCCCGCCGCGAGGAGCAAACTCGCCGCAACGAGCTAAAGGACCTCGAAAACCGCTTAGTACAGCGCGAGTCAACGCTCGACAAGAAGCTCGACGAGCTCGACAAGCGGACCGAAAAACTGCGGGCTGGCGAAGACGAAGTCGAGGCGCTCAAAAATGAAATTCGCGATATTAGGGTGAAGCAGCAAGACAAGCTCGAAAAAATTGCCAAGCTGAGCAAAGCTGATGCTGCCGATAAACTCCTCCAGATGACTGAGCGCGATATTCGTAACGACTTAACTGGCCTAGTAGCAAAACTACAAAACGAGGCTCGAGATAACGCCGAGGAGTTAGCAGGGCTAATGATTGTGACTGCTATGGAACGTATGGCCAGCGAAGTTACTGCCGAGCGCACACTCACAAGCGTTAAGCTTGAAGATGAGGAAATGAAGGGTCGTATTATCGGCAAAGAGGGCCGTAACATCCAGGCACTTCAGCGTGCTACGGGTGTCGACATTATGGTCGATGACACTCCAGGATACATTGTGCTCAGTAGCTTTGACCCAGTGCGACGTGAAGTTGCCCGTCAGGCGCTTGAATTGTTACTTAAGGATGGCCGCGTCCACCCAGGTCGTATCGAGGAAGTAGTCGAGAAGGCGCAGAAAAATGTCGAAAAAGATGTGACTCGGGCCGGCGAAGACGCTGCTCGTGAAGTTGGTGTCATAGGTGTGCCTAAGGAGCTGCTGCATATGCTCGGCGAGCTCAAATATCGTACGAGCTACGGTCAAAACGTGCTCAAACACAGCACCGAAATGGCACATATGGCTGGTATGTTGGCCGAAGAACTTGGTGCCGATGTGAAGACCGCCAAATATGCCACTCTTATGCATGACCTTGGCAAAGCCCTCACCCACAAAATGGAAGGCAAGCATCACCATATATCAGGTGAAATGCTGCGCAAATACGGTGCTCCCGAAGAAGTCGCGTTGGCGGCAGAGCAGCACCATGATGATATGGAAGCTACCACACTCGAAGCGGTGATTGTGCGCGTTTGTGACGCCATATCAGCCGCTCGGCCTGGTGCGCGTAACATCAGCGCCGAAAACTTTGCCGAACGCATGAAAGAGCTTGAAAACATCGCCAATAGCTTTACGGGCATTGAGAAGTCATACGCTATCAGTGCCGGCCGCGAAGTTCGAGTGTTTGTACGTCCACAGCAGGTCGATGACCTTACCGCTATTCGTCTGGCCCGCGACATTGCGACCAAGATAGAAAGTAGTATGAACTACCCTGGAACCATCAAGGTCAATGTTATTCGCGAAACACGCGCCATTGAGTTTGCTAAATAGTTTTACCGCGGATTACCTAAATAACAGGGGAATGTTTTACCTCATTTCCAGAACGGTGTTATAAATGAAACCCGAAATAGAAGCTAAGTTTTTGGCAGTCGACCACCAAGAGTTACGCGATAAGTTGGAGCAGTTAGGTGCTGAGTGCAGGCAGCCAATGCGGGTGATGCAGCGCAAAAACTTTGACTTTGCCGATCACCGTTTAGAACATGAGCGAAAAGGCTGGGTGCGCGTCCGTGATGAAGGCAACAAGACGACGCTCGCGTATAAGCAGCTCAACGACCGTTCACTCACTGGCACACAGGAAGTTTCGGTCGTCGTAAGTGATTTTGATACCACCTGTCAGCTGTTAGAGCAGATTGGTCTAGTGGCAAGCTCATACCAAGAAACCAAGCGTGAAAGCTGGGTGCTTGACGATGTCGAGATTGAGCTCGATGAATGGCCGTGGGTGAAGCCCTATGTTGAGCTAGAGGGTCCAGATGAGGCGACTGTGAGGACAGCCGCTGAGAGGCTTGGGTTAGATTGGTCGCAGGCTAAACATGGCAGCGTGGAAGTGGTCTATACAGCCGAATATGACGTGACCGACGCAGAGGTAGACGGCTGGTCAGAAATTACCTTTATACCTGTACCAGACTGGCTTGAGGCAAAACGGCGGTGAAGATACTCTACATCGGTGATATTATGGCAGAAATGGGGATACAGTCTGTCGAGAAAATACTGCCAGATATCATAACTCGTGAACAGGTAGACATGGTTGTCGCCCAGGCAGAAAATGTTTCGGCAGGCAAAGGAATGAACTTGGTTGACTACGAGCGGCTTAAGAGAGCTGGCGTACAGGCCTTTACCGGCGGCAACCACACCATTAAAGATGCAGAGCTATTCCCCTTACTACTAGATACTGCGGCACCAGTAGTTGGGCCGGCTAATATGACTGATTGCCCTGGGCCCGGCTACAAACTTGTGTCATCTATCAAAGGAACGGTACTCGTTATAAGCCTGCTCGGAAGCATTGTTGGCAAACAATCCGATATAGCTATGCAAAACCCACTCCAAAAGGTAGACGAACTATTTGCCGCCATACCACGTGAGTCATATCTAACAGCGGTGGTGAACTTTCATGGCGATTATAGCAGCGAAAAAGTTATTATTGGGCATTATCTTGACGGACGCGCCGGAGTGGTGGTGGGCGATCATTGGCATGTACCAACTGCTGACACGCAAATTTTGCCAAAGGGCACAGCTCATATGACCGATGTAGGTATGTGTGGTTCGCTTGATTCATCGCTTGGCGTAACATTTGAATCGGTGATACCACGTTGGCGTGATGGCTATCAAACACGTAATCAGCTTGCCACGACTGGTAGAAATCAGTTCAATGCGCTCTTGATCGAGATTGACGAACAGAGCGGTCGTGCCGTACGTACCGGGCATATACGAGAAGTGTGGTAGCCTACAATGGCAGTCGATATACATTCCCTTCGTTCAAAATTACCCCGCGTATTAAACGGTGTAGGATATTTTGCTGCCTTGTTTGCGTGGCTACCCATAGCTATGGTGCTTTTGCCAAGGCTTATTGCGTCGCAACCAGGCCAGACGGTGCTATTTCCAACACCAGCAGATACGATTGTCCTTACCGACAGTAGTAGCGCCCCTCCGACTCCTTCAGTCTGGGCGTATGTGGGCGCAGTGATGGTCGGAACGGTTATAATAGGGCTGGCTATATATGTTATAAAAAGCGTCTATGTGCCGGCAGTAATAACCAACTCCGAGCGTGTGACCAGCTATGTCGCCAAACAAGGCCTAAAAGCAGTCGAAAAAGCCCACCATAAGCCAATCGCACAACACACCAAGAGGCCACTTACTGCAAAGCTACAGTTTGGTGTTAGGGTTTTGTTAGCGGTTTTGCCGTGTGTGGGGATACTGTTTATACCCTTTGGGTCCGACATTACACAGCAGATGGTGCGGTTGTCAGTTTACAGTGCTAGCTTAGCGGCGGCGACACTATTTGCCTTCGGGTATGTGCTGGCTGCCTATCGTACTATGTCGGTGCGGTTGGTAAAATAGAATAGTTGCAAGTATCGAAAGAGTGACGTATAATCACCTCTGTTGTAAACATAATTTGCAACAAGTCTTAGTATATTCGGGGAGTGGCGCAGTCTGGTAGCGCACGCGGTTTGGGACCGCGGGGTCGCAGGTTCAAATCCTGTCTCCCCGACCATAAAGGTCATTTTGTAAATCCACCATCAAATCGTATGGTGGATTTAGTTTTATAACAGGGGTGGAATCATCTCCAGCACGTAGGTTCGCAACGAACTCATTACATATAGTGTCTAAAGTCATGATGTCATTAGTTTTAAGCATGTTTAACACCTTAGAACGTGTGAGTTCGTAGAACTCTTGCTCAGTTGGCAGTGCAGTATCAAGCTTAGCTAGTTCAGTCTTGTTGCCAGTTATAGCCTCTTCATCTAGGCGTATCAACTGTTGGTACTCCTCTAGTTTGCCCTCATGGTACTTCTTGTAATCAACAAGACTGTTTACTTGAAACTCTTGATAACGTGCATACTGCTGTTCGTTATTCTTTTGTGACTGCTTAGCCTCGGCAAGTTTACGGTTCAGTATCGCCCTATCAGACGCAATACGCTGTTCTAGGCTGTTTATGTACATACGGTATGCTTGTTCACTCTTTTTAGTTAGATGACGCAGTTGCCACTCAATACCTGCTAGAACGT
>Ga0116164_10000276_pt1 | contig 48244 bp, 40 predicted proteins | sample AD_UKC109_MetaG_FD_89888 | JGI IMG/M metagenome (GOLD analysis project Ga0116164, IMG submission 89888) | Active sludge microbial communities of municipal wastewater-treating anaerobic digesters from Hong Kong - AD_UKC109_MetaG | ecosystem: Engineered > Bioreactor > Anaerobic > Digestate... | reverse complement strand
AGGTAAACGCCGTCGGCGTGGTTGTCAACCGTGAGGATATTGATGTCGAGCCCGCGCCTGAAATAATCGGCGGTCCGCTCGATGATGATGTCCATCGCGTGCCGGGACTCGTCGTGCGTGAGGTCTTCGGCGAAGAGGTTCCCTCCCCTGCCCGAATAGACCAGGTGGTAAAAGCAGGCGCGGTTTACGCCTTCCCGCTCGATAAAATCGAAAATGCGGTGCAGGTCGCGGTAGTTCCTCTCGGTCAGGGTAAGGCGCAGGCCCACGCGCTGGTCAACGGCACGGCAGTTTTCAAACCCCTTCATCGCTTTTTTATAGGCGCCCTCGACCCCGCGGAAGCGGTCGTTCACGTCCTCCATGCCGTCAAGGCTTATGCCCACGTAAACCACGCCGGAGTCCTTGATGCGCCTGGCGTTGTCGCGGTCGATCAGTGTCCCGTTCGTTGAGATGACCGGCCTCAGGTTCTTTTTTGCCGCGTGAGCGATAAGCTGAAACAGGTCTTTGCGCATCAGGGGCTCGCCCCCAGAAAAGAGCAGCGAGGGTACCTCAAATGCCGCCAGGTCGTCGACCAGGGCAAGGCCCTCTGCAGTGGTGAGCTCGCCCTCGTACGCGCGCGCCTCTGAATCGGTGTAGCAGTGAACGCACCGCAGGTTGCAGGTCCTGGTGGTGCTCCACACCACGATCGGCCTTCGCTCTTCTGCGCTCAACTGCAGCCGGTGCGGCGCGTTCCCGTGGCAGTCGGGGCCGGCCTTGGTCCCGTACCGCAGGGAATCCCCGGTTGACGTTCCGCCGCAAAAAAGTTTTCCTATATCTATCATGTCATCTCCCTTGTGTTCCACTCGTTAAACCGGTCTGAAAAATAAGCGACACGCTCTTTTTTATATTCCTTGAGCGACTTCAGGCTCAGGTAGTCGTTAATTCCTGTTTCGCGCGAAAAACGGCTGACCAGCGCGGACAGTTCATTTTCATCCGGCGCGTGCACCATGGCGAACAGGGGATACTCCCACTTTCCCGGGTACACGGTCCGGGCATACAGATGCGACACGGACGGTTCGTTCTTGAGCAGCTCTGCCGCCCGTTCAAGCTGCCCGTCGCTATCGGGCTTCCACGCGGTCATCGCGTTCGCCCGAAACCCGGCCTTGTGGTGCCGCAGTACCGCGGAATATCGGCGCAGCACGCCCCGCTGTTTGAGCGAATTGCCGGTCGCGAGCAGAATGGCCTCATCCAGCCTTCCCTTTCGTTCTTCGATGATGCGGATGAACGGCCGCTCCACAAGGGGCAGGTCCGCCTGCAACAGCCGCACCGCCTCTTTTTCCTCCGGCGAAAGGCCGCCTGAAGGAGCTGTCTCGATCGCGCCGCTTTCGCTGGCCCCGTTATCGCCGGTGCCGTCAAGGGTAAACTTTACCCCGAGCTTAAAGAGCTTCTCGTTTCTCAGCACGAGGAATTCACGCGCGCGAGCCCCAGCGGCCAGGGAAGCGACCGTTCTGTCAAGGAGGTCCTTCCCTTCAACGGCAAGGGTGAACCACAGGTTATAGCGGTGGTCCCTGAGATAATTGTGGCTCACGCCGGGATGGCTGTTAACCAGGGACGCGCCCCGGTCGACATCCGCGTCAGCGAGGCTGAACGCGACCAGGGACGACACGTATCCCAGCGAGGCCGCGTTAAATATCCCGGAGATATTGCGGATGACACCCTCATGCTTCATCTTTATCAGGATCGCGGCAGCCTGCTTCACCGGCAGGCCCGTGTCGCGGGCAAGCTCTGAAACCGGGTCAGGGACAAGGGGAATGTCGCGCTGGACCCTGGTGAGCAGCGTTTTTTCTTCAGCGGTATAGTTCATTGGCATTTCTCCGGCACATACACGCAGTAGGGCTCGCCTTCGAGGTAATCGTCCTTTTCATAATACGCCCTGGCCCTGCACCCGCCACAGAAGACCCGGTACTCGCAGCATCCGCAGGTACCCTTGAGCGCGTTAAAGTCCCTGAGTGAGAGGAACAGTTCGGAGGTCTCCCATATTTCCCTGAACGGGGTCCGGTACACGTTGCCCGCGACAAGAGGCAGGTAACCGCAGGGCTGAACATCCCCCCGGTTTGATATGAAACACACGCCGGTACCGGCAAGGCACCCGCGGGTCATCGCGGCCATGCCGTCCTGTTCGAAGGTTATGGTACGGCCCTCCTCTTTCGCGCGCTGGCGGATGATGCGGTAATAATGCGGCGCGCAGGTCGCCTTGAGCTCAAGGGCCGTTTCCCGGGAGCGGTCGTAAAACCAGTTCAGCACCTCTTCGTATTTTTCCTTGGAAATCATTTCGGTGTCGGCGATCTCGACGCCGCACCCCACGGGGACCAGCATGAATATATGGAGCGCTCTGGCCCCTTCCCTCTCCGAAAGGCGGAGGATGTCTTCGATCTGGTCCACGTTGCGCCGGGACACCGTGCAGTTGAACTGGAACTCGACCCCGGCCTCGCGGACAAACCGCGCGCCCTGAAGGGCCAGGTCGAATGATCCCGGAATGCCCCTGAACGAATCATGGGTCTCGGCGTCCCTGCCGTCAATGGATATGCTCACGCGCTGCACGCCGGAGTCTTTTATCCTGCGGGCAACATCGCGGTCGATGAGGGTGCCGTTCGATGCAAGGGCCGTGCGCAGGCCGAGCGACGAGGCGTATGAAGCGATGTCGAAAATGTCTTTCCGGTACAGGGGCTCGCCGCCGGTGAGCACCAGTATCGGGTTATACGGTGACGCGATCTGCCGCATCACGCCCTTGATCTGCTCGAGCGAGGCCTCGCCTTCGAAAAGCGAATCATCGGCTTCGGCCCGGCAGTGCCTGCAGCGGAGGTTGCAGCCCTTGGTAAGTTCCCAGAAAATCAGCCGTGGCTCATGTTTTATCTTCATTCCTGAACAGTTCCTTAATCATACGGGTTTTTTCGCGGAGGTCTTCACAGTCGAAGTCTCCCTGCCTGATCGACGCCTGGTAACCCTTGAGCGCCATAATGGGATTATGCAGGGTCTTGGTCATGATCTGCCGGGTCAGCTCGTCGATAACGCGGAAATCCTCGTCCGACAGGTGCTTGAGCTTTCTTCTCCGGTATTTGTTGACTTCACGGTCGCGGATCGTGTTGAACGTATTACGGATGCTTTCAATCACCGGTACTATTTCAAGCTCCTCGTACCACTGCATAAAGTCGTTCGTGCTCGACTCAATAATATCACGCGCCCGGTCGACTTCACCGAGGCGGCTTTTCAGGTTCTCGTCAGCGATCTTTTTCAGGTCGTCAATATTAAAAAGAAAAACATCGTTCAGGGATATCACTTCAGGATCAATATTTCGGGGCACCGCTATGTCGATGACAAACAGGGGACGGCCCTTTCTTTTTCTGCCAAGCTCCTTCATCATCTCACCGGTAATGATAAAGTCAGGGGATGATGCGGTAGATATCACGATATCTGCCTGCACCAGGCCCCGCGACAGCTCGTCAAGGCTGATGATATCGGCACGCGTGTTCAACTCTTCCACGATCCTCTCGGCGTTGCACCGTGTCCTGTTGGCCACAATGATCTCCCTGATCTCGTACTTGGTGAAGTACTTTAAAATGAGCTCGCCCATTTCACCCGCGCCGATCAGGAGCGCCGTTTTGGATGAAAGGTCGTCGAACACCTTTTTGGCCTGTTCGCAGGCGATGTACGCTATCGAAAGAGGGTTGCGCGCGATATCGGTGTCGGTCTTGACCTTCTTGGCGCAGTGGAACGCGTGGTGGAAAAGACGGTTCAGCACCACGCCCGTGTTGCCGCTCTCCGCGGCGATGCGGTACGCCTCTTTGAACTGGCCCAGTATCTCGTTCTCTCCGATGACCATCGAGTCAAGGGAGGACGCAACCGCAAGGCAGTGTTTCACCGCGTCACGCGCGGTCCGGGCGTAAAAATACTCCTGCACGTCGCCCGCGTGCCTTCCGGAAAGCTCTTTGAGCAGGCCCCACAGGGCAGCCGAACCGCGCTCCATGTCGGTAGCGGTATAGTATATCTCGACCCTGTTGCACGTCGAAAGGTACAATATCTCGGTGATCCCGGCACAGCGCGCCCTGTAGAGAAATTCGGGGATGTTCTCAGCCGTGAGGGCAAACTTCTCGCGCAGCTCAACCGGCGCGGTTTTGTGGCTCAGGCCGAGCACCTGTATTTCAGCGGCCTCTCCCCTGTTGATGTTTTTTTTCACGTTCATTATGATAAAACTGAAACTAAAGACTCCTCCATGGCCTGTGCGGTTTTTTCAAGCTCGGCCGTGCCGTGCGCCGTGCACAGGAACCCGACTTCGTATCCCGAAGGCGAAAGGTATATTCCCCGGGAAAGCATTTCACGGTGAAAAGCGGCAAAAAGTTTCATGTCGCAGGATTTGACTTGGCCCAGTGACGAGATCTCTTTTTTATCGGTAAAATAGCAGGCGAATATGGATTCCCTCTGCAGAACCAGGAACTTCCCTTCAAAGCGCTGCAACACCGGTTTCAGCAGCCCGGCGAAGGCCTCACCCAGGTGATGAAGGCTGGCGTACGCCCCGGTCCGGTCAAGCTTTTCCAGTGTGGCGATACCTGCCGCCATGGCAAGCGGGTTTCCCGAAAGGGTCCCGGCCTGGTACACCGGCCCGTCAGGCGCAATCCTGGCCATGATGTCGGCCCGGCCCCCGTACGCCCCCACGGGAAGGCCGCCGCCGATAATTTTCCCCAGGGTGGTGAGGTCAGCCCTGACCCCGTAATATTCCTGCGCGCCGCCGCGGGCGAGCCTGAACCCGGTGATCACTTCGTCGAAGATCAGGAGTATTCCCTTTTTGTCGCACAGGGCGCGCGCGCCGCTCAAAAAGTCGATGTCCGGGGGGATCATGCCGTAGTTGCAGGGAAGCGGCTCCATGATCACCGCGGCTATGGTTTCGCCTTCCCTTTCAACGGTTTCGGTGAGGCGTTCAAGGTCATTAAACGGAAGCACGATCGTGTCAGACGCGTTCTTCGCGGTCACGCCCGCGGAATCAGGCGTGCCGAACGTGGCCAGGCCCGAGCCTCCCGCAACGAGCAGATGGTCAGCGTGGCCGTGATAACATCCGTCGAATTTTATTATTCTGTCCCTGCCCGTGTGCCCGCGCGCGAGGCGGACGGCGCTCATCACGGCTTCAGTGCCCGAATTGACAAAGCGCACCTTTTCAATGGAAGGGAAGCGCTCGAGCACCATGTCCGCGAGCTCGACCTCAAAGGGATTGGGCGTGCCGAAGCTGGTCCCGCTCTGCGCGGCGCCGGTCACCGCGGCGATAACGGCCGGGTCAGCGTGCCCGAGTATGAGCGGGCCCCAGGACATGCAGTAGTCGATATATTCGTTGCCGTCCACGTCAAACAGGCGCGGGCCGGCGCCTTTCTTCATGAAAACGGGCTCGCCGCCCACTGACTTGAAGGCCCTGACCGGCGAATTAACGCCGCCGGGCATCGCCCTGAGCGCCCTGCGGTACAGCTCCCGTGATTTGTCGATTGCCATGCGTGACTCCTAAAACCACTGTTCCCGGCACACGTCCCGGGTATGGTACGAAATTATCATGTCAGCCCCGGCCCTGAAAATCGAGGTCAGTATCTCAACCGCGAGGGCGCGCTCGTTGCCGAAGCCCTGCGCGGCCATGATTTTGACCATGGAATATTCCCCGCTGACGTTATAGGCGCACAGGGGAAGGTCCGTGGCGGAGCGGACCGCTGCGATGATATCAAGGTACGCCAGCGCCGGTTTGACCATGAGGATGTCCGCGCCTTCCTCCTCGTCGAGCAGGGCCTCGCGCAGCGCCTCGCGCGCGTTGCGGCAGTCCATCTGGTAGGCCCTGCGGTCGCCGAACTGCGGCGCGCTTCCCGCCGCGTCCCTGAAGGGGCCGTAAAACGCGGAAGAATACTTCACCGCGTACGAGAGTATGGGCAGGTTTTCGAACCCGTCCGCGTCAAGGGCCTGGCGGATGCGGCCCACCCTTCCGTCCATCATGTCAGAAGGCGCGACCATGTCGCAGCCCGCGCGCGCGTGGGAGAGCGCCGTTTTCTCGAGCAGTTCCAGGGTCGGGTCGTTTGCCACGGTACCGTTGCTGACAATACCGCAGTGACCGTGGCTCGTGTATTCACACAGGCACACGTCGGTGATCACCATAAGTTCCGGAAACTCCCGCTTCAGTGAACTCACCGCGCGCTGGACAATGCCGTCCTCTGCATACGCGCCGCTGCCCACGTCGTCCTTCTCAGCGGGAATGCCGAAAAGCAGCACGGATTCAATGCCCGCCTTCATGTCCGATTCCACGTCTTTGAGCAGATTATCGATGCAGACGCGGTCAATTCCGGGCATTGAGGCGATCTGCTCGCGCTTATCCCTGCCCTCAACCACGAAATACGGCATGATCAGCTTTTTGCGGTCAGGCACGGTTTCAGCGGTAAGATCGCGAATAATTCGGGAAGACCGGTTCCTTCTGGGCCTCCAGGGGCTTTCCATGGCACTACCTCGCATATAGTATGGAGTGTTAGTATTGAAAAGAAGCCCGCATTTGGCAAGTATTTTTACCGGTTGACTGAAGCCTGGGATGCTGCAGGGCAGAGAGATGAAGGTGATATAATATGAAATTTATACATAATCAGGGCACTAAAGTTAAATAAGTGGGCCACCCGTCATCCGATCCGGGAGAAATGTCTTTAACCATATAGGTGCCCCTGGAAGTTCCATCGGTAACCCAGAGTTCTTTACCATGAGTACCGTCATCAGCTGTAAAATAAAGTTTATCATTGAGCTCGGTAAAATATCCAGGGTAGCCGTCTCCTGTGGGATTAATGTCTTTCAGCATAAAAGTGCCATCATCAGTACCATCCGTAATCCAAAGTTCAAACCCGTCAGTTCCGTTACTGGCCTGAAAGTACAGTGCACTATTCATTATAATAAAATTTTTAGGTCCCCCGTCACCTATAGGATTAATGTTTTTAACCATTACCGTACCAGCTTCCGTACCATCAGTGACCCATAACTCGGAACCATTCGTACCGTCATTGGCCTGGAAATACAGCATACCGTCAAACTCGATAAAAAGATTCGGAGAACTGTCACCCGATGTATTGATATTCGTCAGCATTACCGTACCAGCTTCCGTACCATCGGTGACCCATAACTCGGAACCATTCGTACCGTCATTGGCCTGGAAATACAGTTTCCCGTCGAATTCAGCAAAATCCAAGGGATCACTGTCACCTGTAGGATTAATATTTTTTACCATGACAGTACCATCACTGGTTTCATCAGTGACCCAGAGTTCTGCGCCATTGGTACCATCGGTTGCCTGAAAGTACAGTTTTCCGTCAAATTGAATTAAATGTCTTGCGTTACTATTACTGAAACCTTCTTCAGGATTTATATCTTTCACCATGACCGTACCTTCATCCGTACCATCTGTTGACCATAACTCTCTACCATATTCAGGAACACCGGCCTGAAAATAAAGTTTGCCATTCAATTCAGTAAAATTTGCCGGATCACTGCTCCCAGATAAACGAATGTTTTTAACCATAAAGGTCCCATCAGTAGTACCATCTGTTACCCAGAGTTCTGAGCCATTTATACCATCATCGGCATTAAAGTATAATTTCCCATTCAATTCAGTGAAGTGATTTGGATTGCTGTCGCCGTGCAACGAGTTTATTTCCTTCAGCATGCCCGTTCCTTTTGCCGTTCCATCAGTTCCCCAGAGCTGTACATAAATAGTACCTTTTGCTGAAAAAACCATCAATGCCGAAGTGATAGTCGGGTCAGACGCCGCTGCACATGTTGTTGTATCGCCACTATCACTACACGATGAAAAAAGAAAAAGAATAAATATTATGTATAACACACCGATCACATGGCGATAAATTGTAAACATACTGCTTCCCCAATAAATATTTTTAATCAGGTAATTTGACAAAAATATATAATGTATTATTGTAGTGTCAATTGATAAATTAGAGTTATCCGGCATTATAAACTCTATTTTATTAACCGGAATCTCGTCCTTTTTACCCTCAATAAAATTTCTTACTTGATTTGTAAGGTCGATCTCTTTATCAATACCCGTTACATGAGATAAATCACGGTACCGGCATATACAGGCGAAATGAAGACAATACGAATCGGAACACGGGGAAGCAGGCTCGCCCTGGCCCAGGCAGAGGATGTCCGGTCACGCCTGGCCGCCCTTTTTCCGGACACGGCCTTTGAAACCGTGACCATCAAGACCACGGGCGACAAGATCCTTGACGCGCCGCTGTCGAAAATAGGCGACAAGGGCCTGTTCACCAAGGAGCTCGAGCAGGAGCTTCTCGCGGGCACCATCGACTGCGCGGTGCATTCAATGAAAGACATGCCCACAAAGCTGCCTGACGGCCTGGGCATAGTTGCCGTGACCGAACGGCTTGACCCCAGGGACGTTCTCGTGTCCAAAAACGGAAAAAAACTGAGTGACTTCAACGCGGGCGACACCATTGCCACCAGCAGCCTGAGGCGGCGCGCGCAGATCATGGCCCTGGTGCCGGGAATTCGCGTTGTTGACATGAGGGGAAACATTATAACCCGCATGGAAAAACTCCAGGCCAATGCCGAAATTGACGGCATGATCCTGGCGCACGCCGGAATCGCGCGCCTGGGCATGGACCGGGTGATCACCGAGATCATTGCCACGGAGCAGGTTCTTCCCCCGGTCGGGCAGGCAGCCCTGGCCATCGAGTCGCGCGCCGGTGACCGTGAAACGAACAAATATTTCACCGCGCTCAACCACGAGCAGACTGAAAAAGAAATTTCATGCGAACGGGCTTTTCTTGCGAGGCTTGAGGGGGGATGCCAGGTGCCCATAGCCGCCTTGTGCCGCATGCAGGGGCCCTCCCTGCACCTTTCCGGCCTCGTCGCCTCCCTTGACGGGAACATCATATTTCGGGACCGCATCAGCGGCGGCCCTGACGAAGCCGAAGCTCTCGGCACGAAGCTCGCGGAAACGCTTCTTGAAGCGGGAGCGCAAAAAATACTTGATGAAATATACCGATGCTGACCACAGATAAGTGAGGATGACTGCAATGCCGCAAAAAGGAACAGTATATCTTGTCGGGGCCGGTCCGGGCGACTACGGCCTTCTCACCATCCGCGCGAAGGAGCTCATCGAGCAGGCTGACGTTCTGGTGTACGATAACCTGGTAAACCCGAGAATCGTGAGCCTGTGCGCTGAAAACTGCGAAAAGATATACGTGGGCAAATCAGGGGCCCATCACAGCATGGAGCAGGATGACATCAACCGTCTCCTGGTAGTTAAAGCAAAAGAAGGCGGCATTATCGTGCGCCTCAAGGGGGGCGACCCCTATATCTTCGGCCGCGGCGGCGAAGAGGCCCTGGAGCTCGCGGACGCGGGCATTCGCTTCGAGCTGGTCAACGGCATATCGTCCGCGTACGCGGTGCCCACCTTTGCCGGAATACCGGTGACCCACCGTGGCATAGCCGCGTCCGTCGCCTTTATAACCGGTCACGAGGACCCGACCAAGGAGGACAGCGACCTCCACTGGGACAGGCTCGCCACCGCCGTACAGACCCTGGTCTTTCTCATGGGAGTTAAAAACATCCCGCTGATAACCTCTGAGCTGATTAAAAACGGCAGAAGCCCTGAAACGCCGGTCGCGGTGATCCGCCGCGGCACCTACCCAACCCAGCAAACCGTGACCGGGACCCTTGAAAACATTGAACAGAAGGTGCGCGAGGCCGGGATCAAACCGCCGGCGATCATCGTTGTGGGGGAAGTCGTTTCCCTGAGAGAAAAAATATCCTGGTTCGACACCAGGCCCCTGTTCGGCAAATCCATTGTGGTGACCCGTTCCCGGGAACAGTCCTCAGACCTTGTCGCGGGCCTTCTTGAACTCGGGGCCCGGGTGATCGAGGCCCCATCAATAAAAATCATCCCGCCCGAAGACAGGGGCCCGGTCACAAGGGCCCTGAACAATCTCGGCGCCTATGACTGGATCGTTTTTACGTCCGCCAACGGGGTCGATTACTTCTTCAGGTATCTGGGCGAAGCCGGCCTCGATTCACGGGCGCTCGCCGGGTCACGCGTATGCGCCATAGGTCCCGGCACCGCGAACAGGCTCCTGGGCCGCGGCATCACCGCTGACCTGGTTCCGGCGCGCTTCATCAGCTCGGGCATCATCGAGGAGCTGGCCGCGCGTGACGAGATCAAAGGGAAAAAATTCCTCCTGCCCAGGGCGGACATAGCGCCCGGGGACTTAAGCCGTGAACTGGCCGAAAAGGGCGCGGCCCTGGTCGATGACATCACGATCTACTGCACCGTGCGTGAAGACATCCCCCCTGACAGCGAAACAGCGTCCCTTCTTCAAAACAGGGCTGTTGACTGCGTTACCTTTACCAGTTCTTCAACGGCAAAAAACTTCGCCTCGATCCTCAACGGGCTCGGCGTGACCGATTTTTCCGGATTCCGCTGCGCGGCGATCGGCCCGATCACCGCTGAAACCGCGCGCGGCCTCGGATTTTCCGTGGACTGCGCTTCTGAAGAGCACAGCATTCCGGGATTGATCAGGTCGCTGATACAATTCTTTAACCGCGGGTAAACTTCTTTAATCTACCGGTCCCGTACTACAACTTTTCACTAATATAAACTCCCCATAAAAAAAAGTTTATAGTTTTATTCTTTTGTGCAGAAAAAGATAATGACAAATAAAATTCCATCTCATATATTAGATAGGTCTTAAATTCGCTGACGGGGTATAACCATGGCCAATATCGTCTCACGGGTATTTCTACAAAAATATGAAGACAAGGATTACCTGACGAGAAAAAAAGCCGGCCTTATTTTATTCTTCGCCTTTGCGGTAATGATTGCCCTGAACCTGGGGGCCCTGATCTCATTGTCAATCAGTGTTGAACGAGCAAAAGGTTTTGCACAGTCCGCCATTCCCGCTTCAATCATTTCAATTATCGTTATAATACTGGTAAAAATAGGCAAATCAAACATCGGCGCCCATATTTTCGTTTCACTCTGCACCCTGGTTGTCATTGCGGGATTTTTCAATAAAGAGCCTCTTGTTGCCTACAATACCATGGTGTATTTCATGTTCGTGGTGCTTGTTTTCGCTGCCGCCTTTTCAACAAAAATAATAGCGTCAATACTGATGGGAGCGTTTGTTCTTGCCGACATAGGTTATTTTTTATTACACAAAAGCAATCCTGATCCGGTTGTTGCCTCGATCATCAAAGTCGGCCTGGTTGACAGCCTCGCGGCGCTCTTTCTCGCCTATTTCATCAGCCTGCTTTCCATAACCATGCTTCAAAATTCGCTGAACATGATAAACGATGAAAAGAAAAAGAACGACACCCAGATGAACGAGATGAAAAACCTTTACGGCATCATCAAGGAAAGCGCCCGTAAAATATCGTCCTTTGCTGAAAACCTTTTTTCGAAAACACAAAACTTTTCGAAAAACCTTCAGACCCAGGCAATTTCTGCTGGAGACATCAACACAAAGGCATCCTCTGCGGCGGACACCATTGCCGGAACCGCCAGCAACATACAGGAACAGTATTCATCCGTCATGGCCCTGGTAGAATCGATAAACAACCTCGCCATGGAGACCGACCAGCTCAAACAGGGGTCAGGCGACGTGAGGTCAGCCTTCAGCTCGGTCATCGACCTCGCCCGTGACGGTGAAAACGCGGTGGCCAACATTGACAAGAACTCACGCGAGCTCATCGAGAGCACTTCGCGGCTTTCTTCTATCATGGTCATCCTTGAAGACCTGTTTGACAAAATTCAGCTCCTCGCCCTGAATGCCGCGATTGAAGCTGCCCGGGCCGGTGACCAGGGAAAGGGCTTCGCCGTTGTCGCGGACGAGGTAAACAAGCTTTCCGAAAAATCGATGACCAGCCTCAAGGAGATCAACCAGCTCATAAGCTCGAACGTCAAGGGCGCCGAAGACGGGAGCCAGAACATCGACATTATCATCCGCCTGATTAAACAGATATTTGAAACAATCAACATGCTCGACTCGCGGTCAAAAGACATCTTCAGCCATATCAACAACCAGGAACAGATTAAAGATGAAATTGAAGTTAAAATCGATGACCTGAAGCACAGAAGCGTCGAGATAAAAGACAGCACCGGAGAGCAGAAACAGATGCTAAATTCAATCGCGGAAAAAATATCAGAAATAAATTCGCTGATCCAGTCAAACACCTCAGTGGCGGAAGAGCTTTCTCTTGCGGCGGAAGAACTCGCCCAGGTCGCCGAAGGCCTGAACCAGCGGGTCACCGGGAACGACTGACCGTTAAATCTTCACAGAAGAACATGCTCCGACTCGGCCTGCTCGTCCGCCTGTTTCACGCCCCGGCTGAAATACTTTACCAGCTTTACCCTTCTGCCCCTATCCGAATATTCTACTGTGTCAAAAATATTCATCGACATCAGGATTCCCCTTCCGTGATAAAGATTTTTCTTGTCACCCATGCCTTTCACTTTATCCAGAAGAGCATGATAATCGAACCCCTGCCCGTCATCCCTGACGGTATACTCGACTCCCCTGCTCGTGATCACGCATTTGACGGAAACCCGCCGGTCACGATATTCAGGGATCTGTCTTCTCGCTTCAATCAGACTGAAATAAGCTCCCGTGTTGATCGCGCCGGATTTCTCATCGAACGTTATTCCCAGGTTGCCGTGTTCAATCGCGTTGATCATGATTTCCCTGAGCGCCATGCGGATCATATTCGCTTCTCTTGAGGTGATGTAGCGCTCCAGGTTGCGGGTCATCCGCTGGGTCGTCTCATCAGCCGTCAGGAGATAATTTTCGATCACATACTTCTGTTTCTCTTCAACGAAGTATCTCAGAAGGGTGTCTTCCATGACACTGGTCGCCCTGCCCAGTATCTCGTGTTTTCCCTCAATAGAAATGTGCTCGAGGTTCACGTTCATGGTTACCGGCTCTCCCATAAAGGACGATTTAAAAACAGCTTTGAAAGAAACCGGCCTGGTGTCGCCCCTGAAATCTTCAAGTTTCTTTTTTACGAACTGGAGCGTTTCTTCACGATTTTCAGGATTTTCCTCATAAATGAGATCAAGAAGATTTACCCGGGGAAGCTCCCTTTCGGAAATCTTGAGGTGCTTTTTAATCGCTTTGTTCGATGAAATAAAATTCCAGGATGAATCGAGCGTAAAGATGATATCATCGGATTCCTCGGCGATTATCGTATACTTTTTCATCACTGTTGCCGCGTCGTTCCGGGCGTCAGCCTTCTCCCTGTTTATAATGGATATTCTCTCGCCGAGCGCAAGATACAGGACGATGACCTGGATCAGCGCGCCGATCTTCTGCGCGTTTTCACTTAAAAAGTTCTTCTGCACAAGGCCATAACGGTTCAGGGCCACGAGAATGGTCCCCAGCAGAAAAAGAAAAAGAGCGCCGGTAAAATACCGGGCAAGCCTCTGCTTCTTCAAAACATAGTACAGGCCGGTAAGAATAAGAACCGAGGAAGTAATTATCGAATAAAAGGTAATAATCTGCACAGACATGGTATAAGGTATAAAAAACAGAACAAGAGCAAGAAATAAAGAAACAGCAACCAGACCCAGCACCAGCTTATCGACCCTCGGGCTGGTTTCTTTAACGACAAAAAAATTCCTGCAGAACAGCAATGTGGAAATAATAACCCCATTGATGAGAAACGGCACACTCCTGTTTGCCCACCATGGAGAACCGGGCCAGAGGTATTGAAAAGCAAAGCCGTCAAGAGTCAGAAGCCACAGAACAATACTGAGGACAAAAGCCGCGTAATACAGATAGAGCCTGTCCATCTCGATGAAAAAAAACAGGATACTGGCCAGAAGTATTATGATTAAAATACCGTAAAGCATACCGCCGGAAATCAGGAAAAGCTGTTCCCTCTCCAAGAGGTAATCGGACCTGACCAGATTCAGGGGAAGCTGAAATGAGCCCGTTGTCGTAATATGCATGAAAACCGTATTATTAACGCCATGCTTCAGCTTGACCGGGAAAAGATAGTTGTGATACTTGATCCTTCTTGTATTGAACGGCAGAGTATCCCCGCTTCGCATAAGGTTAAAGCCGCCCTGCGAGTCGAACAGGTAAACCTCGACAATATCATACAACGGATGAGGAAGTTCAATATAATACTCGAATGATTCGTCAGCAGTGTTATAATCCGGAATTATGGAGAAGCGTATCCAGAAGGATGAGTCCATGAAACCGTAATTGGGCATCTTCTCGTCAACAGGCTGAAACTGCCGGGTGACAGAGCCGTCAAGCATGTCATTTATCGTATAAGCCGAATTTTTATCTTCAAGAAGCTGAATATAGGGGGCAAGCGGCAGGATGTCGGTTCCTTTTCCCACGGACACAGGCATTGCGCTGGCGCCGGAAACACAGGCTGCGAGGCACCATAGTGTCATGAACAATTGAAGTGCCGGTCTCTTCTTCACAGATATAGTATAATTCAGTGCTCCTGTTTGTCCATTCATTAATATATCGGAAGCAGGGATCACTCGTACATGATCATGTCATCCCGATGGATCACTTCGTCATAAAACCTGATGCCAAGAATTTTTTCCATTTCCCTGGTGCTCTTGCCCTTTATCATCTGGAGCTCGGTATGATTGTACTTGACAACGCCTTTGCCGATCCTCTTACGTGAAAGGGATGTTATTTCAACAATGTCGCCCATATCAAAGGGTCCTGAAACTGAAATAATTCCCGAAGCGAGAAGGGATTTCTTTTTGTGGACCAGGGCCTCGACCGCTCCTTCATCAATGATAATGCTGCCCTTGTGCGCCCGCGCCGCGAGCCACTTCTTTCTGCTCGAAAGGGGTTTCGCGTTTCCGGTAAAAATCGTCCCCACTTTTTCGCCTCGCATGATCCTCAGCAGAACGTCCTTTTCATTTCCGTTCGCGATAATCATCATCTCGCCGAAGCGCAGGATGATTTCCGCTGCCCGGATCTTGGTTATCATGCCGCCGGTCCCGTATTCTGACCCCGTATCGCCGCAGCGTCCCATGATATCGTCGGTGATCTTATGGATCTCCTCAACCGGCTCCGGATCATTAAGGTCCAGGTAAAAACCGTTGATGTCTGAAAGGAGGACGAGCAGGTCAGCGTTGATCAGGCCGGCGACATGAGCGGAAAGCGTGTCATTGTCCCCGAACTTGATCTCCTTTACCACGACCGAGTCGTTCTCGTTCACTACCGGAACAACGCCCAGTTCAAGGAGCTTTTCAAGCGTGTTCCGCGCGTTGAGGAACCTTCTGCGGTGTTTCACGTCATCTTCCGTGAGAAGAATCTGGCCCACCGAAAAACCTTCATGCTCAAAAAGGCGCCGGTATTCATTGATCAGAATCGCCTGCCCGACCGCGGCCATGGCCTGTTTTTCGGGAATCGACAGCGAGTCCTTCTTTTTCTTCAGGGTCGACGCGCCTGCGGATATGGCGCCCGATGAGACGATCACGATCTGGTATCCCTGCCTCTTCAATTCAGACACGCTTGAGACAATTTTCCCGATCTTCTGCGGGGACAGCGCCCCGTTGGTTGAGATCGTCGACGTCCCGACCTTTACCACGATTTTTTTTACGTTACTGATCAGGCTTTTGCGCGGCATGGTCTTTCTCCATGAATCCATCAAGAATTTCAGCCAGCCGGTCGAGGTTGTCCCCTCGCACGGCAGAGATGCCTATTATATTATTCCCTCCAAGAAGGCCCATCTTTTTTTCACGTTCATCGTCATCGGCAAGGTCAATTTTAGTGAGAACGAAATATGAAGGCTTTAAGGGAAGTTCGCGGTTATAGGTCTCAAGCTCGGATTTGAGGAGCTCAAGATTGTACACCGGGTCATCCTCGGTCACGTCAATCAGGTAAAGAATGATCTTAACGCGCTCAATATGCTGAAGAAACGAGAGGCCCAGTCCGTGGCCCATATGCGCCCCTTCGATAATGCCCGGAATGTCGGCGATCTTGTAAATCATCCCCGAATCGCGTTCAACCACCCCGATATTGGGGATAAGCGTGGTAAAAGGGTAATCGGCGATCTTCGGTTTCGCCCTGGTAAGTTTCGACAGGAGCGTTGATTTTCCCGCGTTAGGGAGCCCGACGAGCCCGATGTCGGCGATGAGTTTCAAATTCAGGGTCAGTGATTTTTCCTCGCCCGGCATCCCCGGCTGTGAAAACCTCGGGGTCTGGTGCGTCGAAGATTTGAAAAACGCGTTTCCCTTACCGCCGATGCCGCCTGCCGCCACAAGGCAGGGAACGCCTTCGTCGACCAGGTCGGCGATTACGATCTCCTCCCCGGCATCGATCACCTGCGTTCCGGGAGGGACTTTTATGGTAAGATCGGCTCCATCCCTGCCGTGGCGGTTGTCTCCCATGCCCTGCTCACCCCGTTCAGCTTTATACAAACGGTCCTTGAAAAGATGGGAGAGATTATAATACCTTCTGTCAGCCTCGATGAAAACATTGCCGCCCTTGCCTCCATCGCCGCCGTCCGGGCCGCCTTTGGGGACATACTTTTCCCTTCTGAACGCGACCGCCCCGGCTCCGCCATGGCCGGCCTCAACGTGAATGGTAATGGTGTCTGTAAACTTCGACAAGATTTAACCTTTATAAACAACAAATCGCGCATGAGAAGCTCAATACGCGATTCAGCTAAAAGTCATTGTTTGTTCTCTGGTTATGCTACTGGGTAGACGGATACTTTTTTTCTCTTTTTATCAAGACGTTCAAAAGTAATCACTCCGTCAACTTTGGCAAAAAGGGTGTCGTCAGAACCGCGACCCACATTATTGCCGGGGTGTATTTTAGTCCCTCTCTGGCGCACGATGATCGTCCCGCCTTTAACCAGCTGGCCGCCGTATCGTTTAACACCGAGTCTCTGGGAATTCGAATCGCGTCCGTTTCTTGTAGAACCGCCGCCCTTCTTGTGTGCCATAATAAACCTCTTAAACCAATACTCTAATGTTTATTTAAAATCGATTTTTACCGATGAAGGATGTTCCTTCATTATCTCGCCTGCCCCGATCAGAAACGATTCGAGCAGGACCGTGACCACTTTTTTCTGCTCGGAACCGAGTGTTTCCGCAGGGAATTCGATTCTGAGCACTCCGCTTTTTTGTTCGATGTCCGCATTGACGCCGCCGATTTTCCGTATCGAAAGAACCATGGTCTGCGCCAGGGCTGAAACCGCGCTGCAGACGATGTCTTCTCCTTTAGGCGCTGTTCCCGCGTGGCCGGTGACTGACACAACGACCGGGGAATCCTTTTTATCGGAAAAAACGATTCCGCCGTTAAAAAAGACGTTTGTCAATGCTATTTCAATCAAAGCGGCTGTTTAACTCAGTACAAGGTCCTTAACTTTTAACTGAGAATATACGGGCCGATGTCCCAGCGTTCTTGTATAATTTTTGCGCTTTTTGAACTTGATCCCGCGTACTTTTTTTCCTTTTATTTCACCCAGGACTTCAGCTTTAATTTTAACACTGTCAAGGTAGGGCTGGCCGATTTTAACGGTTCCGCCGTCGGCATAAAGGAGGACCCTGTCAAGGACCAGTTCCTTGCCGGCGTCTTCTTTCATCCTGTCAACATTGATAACAGCGTCTTTTTCTGCTTTATACTGTTTTCCAGCGATTTCAACTATTGCGTACATGGTATAATCTTTCCTTTATATCGTTCCTTTTGGGGATTTTTATCCGTCTGTGGGCCCACAAGGATTCGAACCTTGGACCCCCTGATTATGAGTCAGATGCTCTAACCGACTGAGCTATGGGCCCCATTGAATTTAGACAATTAATATGGTCAAGTTTAATCTGTCAAGAAAATATTAAAAAAACGGCCTTTCAGAGAAATGAGACCCTGTTGCGCCCGTTCTTTTTGGAGATGTACAGCGCTTTGTCGGCCCGTTCGATCACATCATTGCGGTCATGATCGATCTTCGAATCGTGCTGCGCGATGCCGATGGATATGGTGACCCGCAGGCTCTGGTTGTGGTAATGAAGCACTTCCTGTTCGACGCTGCTGCGGATGCGCTCGGCAACGATAAGGGCCTCGTGGATGTCGGTCCTGGGAAGGATCACGGCGAACTCCTCGCCCCCGTACCGGGAAGCGATGTCGATCTGCCGGATGCTCTCGCGTATGATGTGGGCCACGTTCTTGATCACCAGGTCACCGGCGCTGTGGCCGTAGCTGTCGTTAAAATTCTTGAAATTATCGATGTCGGCCATAATAAGCGAAAGCGGCCTGGTATATTTAACGGCCCGGTCAAATTCCTCGATAAGAATCGTCTGGAAGTAATGATGAATTTTCAGGCCGGTCATCATGTCCGTGGTTGCCATTTCATACAGGGACGCGTTATGGATGGCTATCCCGGCAAGGGAAGCGATGTTCAACAGATATTCCTTTTCGGATTCGGAGAACTTGTCTTCATTGATCCTGCCGCCGAGAATGATGATGCCGTTGATTTCCCCCTTGCAGATCAGGGGCACGACAAGGCAGGGAGACAGGGTGATCAGGACTTCCATTGAGGGATCATTGTCAAATCTTCCCAGAAGTTCAGGCAGTTCATAGCATTTAAACACTGACTCAATATATTTGATCAGCGGAGAATTACGGTGCAGGTCATGGTCACGCGCGTGGTCGACGTCAAAGCCCTTGTAATTGCGGTGAAGTGAAAACGCGTCCGCCCCGAGGCTCTTTTTCAGAAAAATGCCCGCCTTGATGAGCTGCATCTGGCCCATGCAGGTGAGAAGGATCGAATCGATAAGAGTATTGTAGTCAAGGGTCGAATTCAGTCCCTTGCTTATCTCGATGAGCTGCTTAAGATCGTAAATCTTCCTTTCGTACTGTTCAATTTCAACAGGAAGCTTGATCTCAAGCTCTCTCCTGGGAAAATCATCCATGCCGTTACCTGTTTCTCAATCTCTCAATGGCCTGTTTGAGATTCACCCTGCCGTCGTATATGGCCTTGCCTACGATACAGCCCCAGATTCCCTTATGCGCATATTCATTGAGCCGGTATATATCGTCCTCCTGTGACACGCCGCCCGACGCCACCAGCCGGATCCCCTGAACGCGGGACAGAATTTTTTCCAGGGCCGGAAAGTTCGGGCCCGTGAGCATCCCGTCAGTGGAAATATCGGTATAGATGACGTCCTTCAGGCCCCTGCCCATAACGTCAGTTATAACGTCAATGGCCCGCACGGAGGAAACTTCCTTCCATCCCCTGACCGCGACCATGGAGTCCCTGGCGTCAATACCGGCCACGAGGTACGGGGCGTATTCATCAACTATTGCCGAAAATTCGGGCGCCAGCACCGCGGTCCCGAGGATGATGCGCTTAACTCCCGCTGACCGATAGAACTCGATGGTCTCCCGGCTGCGTATGCCCCCGCCGATTTCGATCGGGATGTCAACCGCACGGGCCACCGCGGCGACGGTTTCACGGTTGACCGCTGTCCCTGAAAACGCGCCGTCGAGGTCAACAACGTGGATCAGTTCGGCTCCGTCTTCCTGAAATCGGAGGGCCTGTTTCACCGGATCGTTTGAATAAACGGTTTCCCGGTCAGGATCGCCCTGAAGAAGGCGAACGCAATTCCCTCCGCGGATATCAATGGCGGGTATGATTATCATCACTGCTCCTGCAGGTGCGCACGAAATTTTCCACTATTTTCAGCCCGGCGCTGTGGCTTTTCTCCGGATGAAACTGGGTCGCGATCAGGTTCCCTCTTCCCACGATGCAGGGAAAATTGACGCCATAGGCAACCTCGCCGATGATCCAGTCGCGGTCGACCTCTTCGGGAAAATAGGAATGAATGAAATAAAAATAATTCCCGTTTTCGATTCCGGTCAGGAAAGCTGAGCTGTGGTGAAATTCAACATCGTTCCATCCCATGTGCGGGACCTTGAGCTCGCCGTGCGGAAAACGCACCACCCTTCCGGGGACGATACCGAGGCCGGCATGCTCGCCGAACTCTTCGCTGCTTGAAAAAAGAAGCTGGAAACCCAGGCATATGCCGAGGAAATAACCGCCACCGGCGATATACTCTTTCAGCGGCTGTATCCATCCCAGCTTGTCGAGATGCTCCATCGCCATGCCGAAAGCGCCGTCGCCGGGCATGATCATTGCTTGTGAAGTTTGAATCGTGGCCGGATCATCAGAAACCCTTACGTCAGGGGTATAAAGCTCGACCGCCTTGACAACCGAGCGTATGTTTCCCATGCCGTAATCGATAACGGTGATCATGAAATTGTACCCTTTTCAGAAGGGATTGCCCCGTCAAGGGACCGGTCTATGCTCATCGCCTGATACAGGGCCCGGGAAACAGCCTTAAACAGCGCTTCATGGATGTGGTGCCTGTTCGTGCCGTTGAGAAGATTCAGGTGCAGGTTCAGGCCGGCGTTATCGGCAAACGACCTGAAAAATTCAAGGGTCAACTCCTCGCTGTAGCGCGCGATATAGCCGCGAAGCTGTTCCCCGGTATAGCTGAAATAAGACCGCCCGGATAGGTCCACTGCAGCCATCGCGAGAGCGTCATCCATGGGGACAAGAGCGTTTCCGAAACGGGTAATCCCGGCCCGGTTTCCGAGCGCGGCCTTAACGGCCTGGCCCATTGATATGCCGATGTCCTCTACCGTGTGGTGATCGTCAACATGAGTGTCGCCGAGGCAGGAAACATTGAGGCAAAACCTGCCATGACGCGCCATGGTAAGAAGCATGTGATCAAAGAACGGCACACCCGTGTCAATTTTCGATTCAGCCATCGAATCAAGGGTCACGGTTATTACAATATCGGTTTCCCTTGTTTTTCGGTTAAAATCCCCTTGTCGCGACATCCAGGTCTCCTGTGAACTGCAAAATAACAATAACCGCCGTAAACGGCACGTCGAGCACTTAACTGTTTATCATAAATTTCCTTTTTCGTTATATCGGCATTGAGAAAGGAAAATCACCGTTTTTTCATAATTTTCGTCGCTTAAATCATCGAAATGACCGTATATAATCGATACCGAACAACATCCCGGACAGGATCTTTTTGAAGGATAACTCATTAAAGAAAAAGACCGCACATAACGGGCATCCCCCGATCCGGCCCTTTTGTTCTGTTGACTTTTAATATCACAATGAGCAAAGTCAAGTGTTAAAATGAAAAATATTCGTAATATTTCGCACTATAAGAAGCACCAATCAATGCTTAGGCCCTCCTGAGAGCGAGCACCGCCCCCTGAGCGGATCAAAAAAATGAATGCCGCCATCTGTTGCCAGGGGAAAAAAAGAATCAATTGCCGCGGGAAGAACAACTGATGTTTTCATGCGCGTATCATATTTCATCAAAACTGATTTTGTTTCTGTTTTTGACACGAAGATAACGTCATCGCCATTGGGGGAAACACAGGGGTGGATGTCACTGCCCCCGCTGTAATACAGAGGTCGCGGTTCCCCGCCCTTGAGGTCAACCCGGTACAGGCTGTACGCCGCGTCAGATTCATTGCGCGATCTGCGGCGGGAATAAACGATGCTGTCCCCTGAAGGCGTAAACGCCGGATAACGCTCGAGTGCGTCATCGGCGGTCAGACGCCGCAGATCCGGTTTCTTCCACGAAAAAGAATACAGGTCGCCGGCACGCGCGGTGAACCCGGAAAATACCACCATGTCTCCTGCCGGGTTCAGGGCAAGGTCGTATACCGCCCTGAAGGGCATGGTCCTCTCCGCCAGCACATCACCGCCGGGAAGCGCGGTAACCACGATCCTTTCCCCATTGGCAGTTGTCCTGACATAGGCCATGACCGTGCCGTCGCGGGACACGGCAGCGCACCGGTTGATTTCGGACGCTGATGCGTACAGCTCTGCGGTTTTGAAGGATGCGATCACCCGCGTGTTCCCGTCCGCGCCCGGCAGCGACCGGGCCTCAGTGATAGCACAGGATGAAACCCCCCGTTCAAGGCAGATACTTCCGCGGCCGGTTTCATTTACATACAGCGGCACCGACACCGAGGAATCATCCGGGCACGCGGCGCATGCGCGGGCATCTCCCCTGCCGGGCGCGGGCCCGACATCCCCCCGCTTTTTCTCATAGAAGGCAACCAGGCAGCGGTTGAACTCATCGAACGATATCCCGCAGGCGGCCTCGATCGATCCGGCAAACCCTTTCCCCTGCCTCATCTGCCCGAAGAACCGGGACACGGCGCCTGCCTCAAACGACGAGTCCAGATAATGAAGGAATGCCCGGGCGAGGCAGGCGCGCACTAACGGGCCCGGTTCCCGGCCAATGCCGGCAACGCCATTCCATCTCCCGTGTACCATACGGGAATAGAGAAACGAGAGCGCCTCGCGGTCCATGCCGAAGGCGGCATAGCGGGCCACTCCCTCGCGCAGCCATTCCGGAACAGACGCCGTCACGGGCCCCTGGCTTAAAAAATCACTGAGCATCGCCTGTGACATCCCGTACAGGCAGACACTGCTTAACCGTTCATCGCTGGAGCAGAAGGGGATACGGACGTCATTACCGGTTTCACCGTAGTATTCCGAAGGCAGCGGATATCCCGCAGGGATGCGGCGCGACGGTCCCGGACAGACAATGATCCTGATCACGCGTGAACTTTTATGCCGGAGAAGGTTTGAGCAGCGGGCGTAGGAACGAGACAGGGTTCCCATGATCCCGCTGATGTTTCGCTGAAACTCAGCCGGGTACAGAACGTCAAAGACGGGGGTCTTCCTGATCCGCCACGCTTCATTAAGCCTGGTGTCAGGGTATTCATTATCGGATGAGAAGGCCTGCAGCATAAAAAGCATTACGGCGAAAGGCACGGCAAGATATCTGTTCAGCGACGCATTCGTTTTCATTGCAGTACAAAAATCAGAGGGATATATCGTCCTTCCCGAGAAAATACAGCGACTTGATCTCCTCAGCCGATATTCTTCCTTCATTAAGGATCTCCAGGCTGCCGCCGCTGATATCGACGATTGAAGGTTCGTTGTGATCCTTGCAGAACTCGTTGATTATAACCAGATAGTCACATTTGTCCTTAAACCTCTTGATGACATCGTTTTTTTTATAAACATGCCCGCCGCCCGGCGTGAAATACAGTGGCGTTTCAATAACATTGATCAGGTCCTCAACATATTTGCTCTTCGGCATTCTGACCGCAACGGTCTGTGTTCTGTTCGCGTGCTTCTCAAGGCGGACGACAATTTCACCGGGCCAGATGCGGTGCAGAAAATCAAATTCGAGCTTGTCAATTTCGGCGATCAGATCAAGCATTTTAAACGAAGAAACAAGGCGTTCAATATGATGGTTTTCCTGGCCGGTCACTTTGCAGATTGTGTCAAGGGAATCATCATCGTAAGAGGCAGCCATACCGTAAATTCCGTCAACAGGGATTGCCACGAACTGCCCTTTCTTGAGCGCGCCTGACAAGATACGAAAGACCCTTGAATCGAGCGACCCGTCTTTTTTAAGTTTCTTCAGTTCAATTATTTCAGATTTTTTATGAGCGGTTCTCACAGAGCACCTCGTTGCATGATATCGTTCCATTGAGCAGATGGTAAACAATCTTCCCGGCAACATTTTTTTCGCACACTCTGTAATGGGCGTAGTGAAGGTGCAGGCATTTCAGATGGTCAATATTTTTTATACCCCCGATCCCGGTATTCATAAAATTTATGTACTTGAAAAAAACATCGTCCCCTTTCTCGATAAATTTTCTGCACAGATTTTTTCGAAGGTAATGATAATCGGCGTGGGCCTCCTTCATCAGAAAAACAAGATTGGTGTCACCGCTGATAAAGGATGATATCCTGTTGATATAGCCCTGCGATTCGAGGTCATGGATCTTTTTGTTCAGATAGGGGCAGGTCAGCCACAAAAGGTTCGTAATGCGCTTAAAGCACTGTTCCCTAGCCTCTTCCCTCTGTTCATGCCTGCCCCCCAGGGGGTGCAGCATGATGATCGAAGGGTAACCATAAGGGCAGCGTTCGACGATTCCGGCAGGGTTGATGTTATCAATGCCAAGCTGTTTTTTGAGGGCATGCTTGTCCCTGTCGGTCACGGAAATTATTTCATGCATTGCGGAAACCGTCCTCCTTGTGAGGTCTTCTGCTGTAATGGAAAAAAAATATCAACAGTGAAAGAACAACCCAGAGAATTCTATAGTGGATCATTTCGAAAGTAAAAGAAGCTTCATCTTTTTTTTCTTTTGCCGCGGTACCCGTGCCCGGAACGGCATTGCGAAGAAAGACAACCTGATCCCCGCTGCGGATAAATCCCGCGCTCAGAACATCCTCGCCTGTCTTTCCTCCCTTCTCATAGTCACGAAGAGTCGATTCAAGCCTTTTCTTTTCCTCGTTCAGGGACCTGATCCCGCTGAGCAGGCCGTCATTTTTACGCTGCAAATTGATTCTCTCCAGCACCCCGCCCTCGCTGAACACGAAGAGATAAATGCCGGAGAGAACACACAAAAGAACTATCGAAGAAAACCTGTTCCTTCTTTCATCCAATGTTGTAAAATACCTCTTTACCTTTAAAAATAGCTGCAGAGCCGAGCTCTTCTTCAATTCTCATAAGCTGGTTGTATTTTACTATCCTGTCTGTACGGGAGGCTGATCCGGTCTTGATCTGGCCGGTATTCATGGCCACCACGAGATCGGCAATCGTTGAGTCCTCGGTTTCACCGGAGCGGTGTGAAACAACAGCGGTATACCCGGCCCTTTTCGCCATTTCGATGGCCTGGATCGTTTCAGTAAGCGTCCCGATCTGGTTCAATTTGATAAGGATTGAATTGGCGACTCCCATTTCAATGCCCTTTTCAAGTCTCCTGGTGTTGGTGACAAAAAGGTCGTCGCCCACGATCTGGATCTTTTTGCCGAGACGTTCTTTCATCAGTTTGAATCCGTCCCAGTCGTCCTCGGCGAGACCGTCCTCAATGGAAATTATGGGATACTGGTTCACCAGGCCTTCCCAGAAATCCACCATGCCCGCGTTGTCCCTTTCGCTTCCGTCACTTTTGGAAAAAACGTATTTCTTCTTTGCCTTATCATAGAACTCGCTGGCAGCGGGGTCAAGTGCGATCATGATGTCCTTGCCGGGCTTGAATCCCGCATTTTCAATGGCCTGTATGATCAGGTCCAGGGGCTCCTGGTTCGACTTCAGCGACGGAGCGAAACCGCCTTCGTCACCGACACTGGTCGCATAGCCTTTTCCCTTGAGAACGCTCTTCAGCGCATGGAACGTTTCAGCGCCCATCCTCAGGGCCTCCTTGAAATTGGACGCTCCGACCGGCATTACCATGAACTCCTGGAGGTCAACGTTGGAATCGGCATGAGAACCGCCGTTAAGGATGTTCATCATCGGAACCGGCAGTTCGCAGGCGTTCACTCCGCCTATGTAGCGGTACAGGGGGATGTCAAGAGTACTGGCAACGGCCCTGGCGCAGGCCAGCGATACCCCGAGGATCGCGTTCGCGCCGAGTTTTTCCTTGTTCGGGGTCCCGTCCAGGTCGATCAGAACATTGTCAATTTCGACCTGGTTCAGGGCGTCCATTTCCATAATAGCCCCGGATATTATATCATTGACATTGGAAACGGCCTTCTGCACACCCTTTCCCAGATAACGCTTCTTGTCTCCGTCACGAAGCTCAACTGCCTCATGCTCACCGGTTGACGCTCCGGATGGCACCGCGGCCCTGCCGATAACTCCGCTGGCGAGTTCAACGTCAACTTCAACCGTGGGGTTACCCCGTGAATCCAGTATTTCCCGTGCATGTACATCAATTATTATAGTCATAACGCACTCCTACGATATCAAAACATTATTCTAACGCTTTACAGTTAATGAGTCAAGGGGGAATTAATCAAGCATAATTTCCGGGGTTGACAGGATGAAAAAAATACTTGCTATTTTACACTTAAAGAGCGGTTAATATGCGAATTACCTGCAGGAGCAGAAAAAAATGAATACAAAACGGCTCGTATATGCGGTTTTTTTGATCATGCTCCCGTTGATGTTATGGTCAAAACCTGAAATACACTTTGATCAGATAAAGCATGATTTCGGAACTGTTCAGCCAAATTCCGAGTTGCTCTATGTGTTTGAATTTGCAAACACGGGCAAGGACACGCTCCACATCAAAGACATCAAGGCCGGGTGAGGCTGCACCGGAACGCTCCTTTCAAAGAAGGAGATCCCTGCCGGAGGCAGCGGAGAAATTGAGATCACGCTCCAAACCGGGGCGTACAACAGGGCGATCAGCAAAACGATATACGTGTACACTGATGACCCGGACCACCAGGTGATTGTGATCACCGTAACGGCCAGGATTACCGGCGGCAAAGAACCGGGCAAAGACAGGCCCGAAAGAAATGAAGTGATCAATGAATTTGAAAAACTGTATCATGTCGCGGATTGAGGATAATGAAACCTGACCCGATCGTCACAGCGCCCGGAACCCCCCTTCCTCTGGGAGCCTATCTGCATGGCGATGGCGCCCGGTTCTCCATATTCAGCAGGAACGCCGAAGCCGTGATTCTGGTCCTCTTCGAAGGAGAAGACCCGCGTTCGGAAAAATTCGAGATAAAACTTGATCCGGTATTAAACAAGACCGGTGACATCTGGCATATATGGATACAGGGGATCAGCGAAGGCCAGCATTACGGGTACCGCATTCACGGCCCGTATAATCCCGAACGCGGGCACCGGTTCAATCCGAACCTGCTGCTCATCGACCCCTACGCGAGGGCAATCTCCAAAAAATTCAGATGGGACCTTCTCCAGTCACGCGGGTTCGACCCTGATTCACCCGAGCTTGACCTGCGCATGTCATCCGGAGATAACACGCCGTATGCGCCCAGAAGCATCGTCATTGCGGAAAACGAACTGGTTTACCAGGGCCAGCTCAACATCCCCATGGAAGACTCGATCATTTACGAGGTCCACCTCAGGGGATATACGCAGCACCAATCATCCGCGGTTTCCACGCCCGGCACTTATAAAGGCATCATTGAAAAAATCCCGTACATGAAGGAACTGGGCGTCACGGCAGTGGAGCTTATGCCGGTACAGGAATTCGACGCCTTTGAAAACATCAATACAAACCCGGTCACCGGCAGGCGCCTCACGAACTACTGGGGATACAGCACCATCGCCTTTTTCGCGCCCAAGGGGATGTATTCGACATCAGACAAGGCATGCGGCCAGGTCCCGGAGTTCAGGGACATGGTCAAGGCCTTCCACGACGCGGGCATAGAAGTGATCCTGGACATCGTGTTCAATCACACCGGCGAGGGGAACCATCTCGGCCCGACCATATCGTTCAGGGGCATCGACAATTCCCTGTACTACATCCTTGAGGAAAACAGGCGGTTTTATAAAAACTATTCGGGGTGCGGCAACACCTTTAACTGCAACCACCCCATTGTGCGCGACTTCATCCTTGACGTGCTCAGGTACTGGGTCATCGAAATGGGAATCGACGGGTTCAGGTTCGACCTCGCATCGATTCTGGGCCGCGACCAGGAGGGCAACATCCAGAGCAACCCGCCCCTGATCGAACGCATAGAAGAAGACCCCATTCTGCGCAACACCAAAATAATCGCCGAAGCGTGGGACGCGGCCGGAGCATACCAGGTCGGTGAATTTCCCGGCAGGTGGGCCGAGTGGAACGGCAAATACCGTGACGACGTTCGCCGCTTCTGGCGGGGCGAGGGCGATTCAGCCGGGGCTTTTGCCACTAGGCTCACCGGAAGCTCAGACCTGTACGGAAGAGAGGAACAGGGCCCGCTGCAAAGTATCAACTTCATCACCTGCCATGACGGTTTTACGCTGAACGACCTGGTGACGTATAAAGAAAAGCACAACATTGAAAACGGTGAAGACAACAGGGACGGCGAAAACTATAACCTGAGCCAGAACTTCGGCATTGAAGGCCCGACCGTGATCTCACATATCGAACACCGGCGAACGCGGATGATCAAGAATTTCATCGCAACGCTTTTTCTCTCACAGGGGATACCCATGCTGCTTGCCGGGGATGAATTCAGAAGAACGCAGGGAGGCAACAACAACTCCTATTGCCAGGACAATGAGATTTCCTGGATTGACTGGTCATACGCTGAAGCCCACCGGGAAATTCTGCGCTTCACTAAAATGATGATACGCTTCAGAAAAGAACACCCCGGCCTGAGAAGAAAAACATTTTTTACCGGCAACACAGAGCAGGGAATGTCAGGGCCCGACATATCATGGCACGGGGTCAAAGCTGGTGAGCCTGACTGGGAAAAGGAAAGCCATTTTGTGGCGCTCGTGATAAACGGCGAATACACGCAGCTCGGCAACGGGAAACAGGATGATGACCTTTTTATGATTTTCAATGCTTCAGGCTTGAGCAGACTGATTGAAATTCCCGCGCCTCCCTCGCCGGGGAAATGGAGGATCGCCATAGATACCGGCCGGAATTCCCCTGAGGATATATTTGAGCCGGGAAGCGAACCGCTGCTTGAAAAAAAAGTATACAACTGCATCAAAGGATCAGTTGTGGTGTTGATCTCACGCAGGGAATAAGTGAAGCGGGAGCTGACCCGGAATTGCCTTTATTAACTATTAAAAAACAAACCGGGATCAGCTCACGAACGCATCAGGCGGAATGGTTGATCTCATCAACGATTTTACTGACTACGGCCTGATCATGGCCATGCGCCATAACACCCTGCTCCAGTGTTTCAGAAACAGCGATATGGCAGCCGATACAGTGCAGCCCGTAGCGCATCAAAATCTGGGCGGCCCCGGGCTTCATTTGCAGAATTTCACCGAACGTCATGTCCTTGTTAATAGAAGATTGTGACATATATTCCCCCTCTTTAAGTTGCAATTAAAAGCGCTATTTTGGACGAACTATCCCGGCCCTGGGTCGAGACAGCACGAATTGAAATAAATAAACCCTTTTCAGACTGTCTATAACTTTTTCTTGTTTCCTCAAGTCTTTTTCATGATATATACTGTTTATGTGACGACAATAATACTGGTACCGGTTTACCGCCTGTTAATCTCATGGCCATTTGCCCGAAAACACAGAATATTAGTATATTAACAGGGAGCATTAATTATAGAGTAAAAGAGGAGAACTCTCGGTACGCATAAAAGTTACGATATAATTTAAGGCTAAAAAAAAATTACAGATCACTATATGAATATCTTTTTAACTATAATTCTTGTCTTCATGGTCATGATCCTCATCTGGGCGTTCCTCGGCAGCGCCAGTGAAGAAAAAACCACTGAGGTTAAAGAAACAAACGAAGGCAAACCGGAAAAAATTTTCAGAAGAAGGGCCACTGACAGGGAGATCGAAGAAGAATTTCCGGATGACACCCCCCGAAGAAGAAGGAAATCTGATTATACTCCTGAAGAGGCCCCGCAGGAACCTGACCAGGCCTTTGAACTGCCCTACCTCGCTGATGAAATCATCTCTGATACGTCACGCTTCAGGATCTATAAAAGGACCCTGAAAAACTCCGAAATCTATGCCATGAAAGGCGATTTTTCCACAGCCATATCATTATACGCCGGCGTGCATGACCGGGTCAATGACCTGGAGACCAGGTATAAAATAGAAAGCAATATTGAATATCTCAGGTCTTACCGCAGCAGGAAAAAGGAAATCGCCCACAAAAAGAAACAGGAACTGGGGAAAAAGCCCGGTGAAGTGAAATTCACGGTTGACGGGCACATGCCTGAACGGATAAGCATCGGCGTTATCGATCAGGGAAAAATAATCAATACGGACGATATCGCTGAAAAAGTGATCAACCAGCTCAAACAGGACCTGAAATCAGATGACCGGATATCCCGTGAGCTTGACGAAATCAAGTCTCTCAAAGACGAGATCGGCGTTGTTTCAAAACTTAAGGACGATATCAGCAAGCTGAACAATAAAATCGAAGACCTGACCCAGAACATTATTCCTGAAAGCGAAAAAAGACCGTCGGCGACCGAGGCGAAATTCGAACAGCCCCCCCCTCTGACGATTGACCCGAAACCGATCCTTGACATTCTTCAGAAGCTTCCCGGCGGGCTGAAACCGAAAGAAGAGGCACCAGTTTCTTCAAAGAAAGAAGAAACAGAAAAAAAAGTCGAGAAGCAGATTGAAAAAAAGGTTGAAGAGGACGACTCAGATTTCGAACTGATCAGCGAATACGGAAAAGACAAAAGCGGGGATGAACTCAGCGATGAAGAGATCTTTGAAAAAATTCTTCAGGACACCAGGGACGAAGCGGGAACGTCCTCTTTTGAAATCATCGGAGACAGAAAAGAAGACCAGGAATTCGACATCCTTGATAAAGACCATGAAACAAGGATGAAGGAAGAAGAAAACTTCTACCGCAACCTCATAAAAACCGACAAACGCAAAAAAAAGGAACTTCCTATCCTAAAAGTGAGTTATGATTTTACGCGGCTTCCCGATGAGTTCAGCCTGTCCCGCGAACAAAACATCCTGGAATACTCGTTTTATAAATTCAAACCCATGCTTGAAAAAGCCAACGAGTTCATCAAACAGCGGAAAGTGCGCGACGCGATCAACTATTACAAGGTCGTGCAAAGCCAGAACATCCCCCCTGAATTCAAAGCGATGATACGCAGAAACATCAGGGACCTCACCGAATACCTTGAGAAATACCTGACCACGGACTGATTGGCAAACTCACCGAGCCCGCTTAATCATGTCTTCCGCGGCCTGAATGATAAGGTCAGGATCGTTGAATTGAAGGTCTTTGACCGCCTTGCCGGAATAGAGGAGCCTGCCCGAAGATGAGTGGCTCACCACGGCGCGGTCCATCCGGTCATACAGCTTTTCGATCATCCCGGCTTCATCATATGAAAGAGACAGTGACATCAGTTCCTTCGTATACCGCTCGGGAGAGTGGTGCACCACGGTTACGGGCCTGCGCGTAAAACTCCCTGCCTTAATGACTGAAGCGATGTTCTTTTTAAGCCCCGCCGCGTACTCGTCAAGCATCGCGTTAAACGATTTTTCAAGTGAATACTGTTCCACGACAAAAGGCCTGACTTCCGGGGGGACGTTCAGATAGGGGACCGCTTTAAAAAACCTGATCACGCCGAGTCCGGCGAGAAAAGAGGTGATCTTCAGGCCCGGCGTGCGATCGAGCAGATTCTTATAGATGACCGGGCTCAGTTCCTTTTTGAGACGGGGATAATCAACCGTAACCGGGGAAACGAGCACCAGGCCGGATGTTTTACCGGGGTTTTTCAGCGCGTAATACTGAACATACAGCGCACCAAGGCCCTGCCCTATGAAGACACAGGGCCCCTTCAGGCCCAGAGCGGACAACAGGGACACCATATCTCCGGTAATATCATCAAGCGAACGGGGAAGCGGCGCGCTCCCGCTCCATCCGTAACCGGCCCGGTCGTAGGTCACGACCGTTGCCCTGCCGGAAAGGCGTTCCTGTATCTGCCACCATTCCGGGGAGGTTGACCCGAGGTCTGCCTCGATAATGACCGCAGGGCGGCCGGTCCCGCGCACCGTGCAGTAAAGAGAACGTCCGCCGATATCAACCAGCGAACCGGGGCGGGCGGGACGCGAAAGCCACTCCCGGGAAGCGGCGGCGTTGTGCAGAGATAATACAGTGAAGAAAACTGCGGGCACAACAATAACAACAGTAACGATAATTGCCGCGACTATGATCCTTCGTCTTTTTTTGGGGCCTTTATTGTTCATCGTGCGGAAGACTCCCTTCTAAAGATGGTGATCCTTTCAGGGGAAATTCTGGCATAGGAGACTTCCCTGTACCATGGTTCCCAGCGATAAAAGCTTTTGCATCTGCGGTAATGCGGCAGCGTGTTGGTGAACAGTTGCTGATAAAATTCGGGAAAATCGCTCTGCCTGCGCCTGATGTTTTTCGAGGAATTAATAATACGGCCTGCGACAACCACATAGTCAGTAGTGCCCTGGTAACGGCCGTAATAATGGGACGTGATAACAATATAATCCGGTTTTCTCTTTTCAATGTCTGACACGTCTTTTTTCACCCGGTATGACCTGGTCCCGTCCGGGAACCGCGGCAGATAATGGAGATACGCGTAATATTCAATCACCGAATTTTCGGGGATGTTCTGTTTCATCCAGTCTTCAACGCTATATCGAAGATCGGTCAACATTTCCACATTAACGGATAAGGTGTTATACAGGGAATACACAACTGCCAGCGCGGCAAGACATGCCATAACGGGTTTCCATCTGCCCCGCAACGAGTCAATTGCCCGGTCAACAAAAAAACCGCCGTATACCGCGAGAAAAACGCTCTGCGGCAATACAAAACGCGCCGTGCTCTGAAGTATTATCAGCATGAAACAAATGAAATACGAGAGTGACGCGAGCAGAAAAATCAACTGCACCGCGTATTCCCTTCCTCTGTTACGCCGGGCTATGACAAAATATGCGGTACCGCCAAGGACTGTGAGCGCCATGGGAGGGCCCAGAGCTGAATAAATAAATGAATATAAATTCCCCCCCAGCATGGCTGCCAGCCCGATCAGGGAAAACTCGTAATGCATCCCGCCTTCCCGCGACGATCCGATCAGCAGCGAGAAGCGGTAAAGAAACCCTTCCCAGTTTAATACTATGTTCTGGGCAATCAGTGAAAAACCGATAAAAGAGACAATGAAAACAAGGGTATTTTTATTGAACATGGATGAAAGAACAGGGCGCCCCCTTTCCCTGGTGATCACCGGATAGATAAAGAGATAAACAATGAACGGTATGACAAAAATTGAATACGCCTGGTCCTTTGTGCCATAAGACAGGCATGAAAATAACGCGACGTAGACGAAATCCCGTGTCTTTGAATATTTTACCGCGTGAATCAGTTTATACAACGCGAGCACCGCCCAGAACATATAGGGGACTTCAACCTTTGCAACATGCGAAAAAAAGTTAAAAACAGCATTGAACGACAGGATCCCCGCGGTAATCAGGCCGGCCCGTTCGTTAAAAAGCTCCTTTGCTGAACGGTACAGGTAATACACAATGCCCAGGCCCATGAAAACCGAAACCAGGCGGTCAATAAGTATAAGAAAGGTCGCGTAATCAGGGCTTCGGATGAGGGTGACAAACTTTAAAAACTGCAGGCCTTCGAGGGGGTGGCTGTTAACAATGGCAACGATAAGAACCGGCAGGTTTAATACAGCCAGAATAAACTGATGGACGAGAGGATATTTATTAAGATACCCGAATGAAAATCCCTGGCTCAACCCGAGCAACGGATGATACGGGGCCATTGAGTCAGAGAGCCATGTTTCATTATTGGGGAGCCCCCAGGTTATACCCACCAGAAAAACAGCAGCATTAAAAACAAGTACAGCGGTAATAGGTTTCAATAAATTTTTCATTTTATAATTGTAAAGCATGAGGCAATAATCGTTAAAATCTGAAAAACAATTATCATGAAGTCAATAATAACTTTCAAGAATTTTTTACTGGCGGCCGGGGTTGGCCAGGCGGTATTTTTAAGATAGGCTCTAGGCGGTTTCCTTTGTCCTGTCCCGTGTGGTCACAGGAAAGTCTATACGGTATTTCAGCCCGTTTTCACTCCACATTTTAAATTCACCTTTAAGCTGATTAATGGCCAGAATCCGGATCAGTTCCATTCCCAGTGTAAATTCATTCTGAGGATTATCATCGGGAATCCCGATTCCGTCGTCGCCGATAGTGAGAACATAGTTATTATTTATTTGATTCATTTCGATACGGATGTTTCCTTCCTGCCTGCCGGTGAAAGCGTGCTTGTATGCATTGGTCACGATTTCATTGATCAATATTCCGCATGGCACAGCCTGGGTAACGTCAAGGATGACCTTGTCAACCAGAATCGTCTCCGTGATTGTTTTTTCATTATCAACATAAAGGCTGTGGAGCTGTTTGACCATCTGTATTATATAGGATTTAAAGTCTATATGCGAAAGATCTTCCATCCGGTATAACAATTCATGGATCAGGGATATCGCGAAAATCCGGTTTTTCGTCACGTACAGAGAATTCCTTGCCGAATCGTTCTTTTCGTTTTCGGCCTGCAATCCGAGCAGGGACACGATCACATTGAGGTTATTTTTTACCCGGTGATGTATCTCTTTAAGCAGTACTTCTTTTTCATTAAGGGACGCGAGCAGGGCCTTCTCGGCTGTTTTGCTGTCGGTGATATCCCGGATCGATTCAATCGCACCGGCTATCTCCCCGAGTGAGTTCCTCAATTTCGATGCGGTACCGGAGAGATACGCGCCTTTTCCACAGTATACTTCAGGAACAAAAACCTCTCCCCATATCTTGTCTCCCTGCCGGCTATATGAATCGTAAGAACTGAAGCTGTTATCATCATTCTGCAGGGCTATATCAATCAATATCCGCCTGCGGTCTCCATAAAAGGGAATGGAATATTCATGGTCTCCTTTGCCGAGGATATCTTCTTTGGCGATACCGGTCATCTCTTCCATGGCCCTGTTCCACGCCATTACCCTTCCCATTGTATCAATGACAAAAGTCGGATCAGGAAGGAATTCTATTATCTCATTCAGCCGTCTATGGGCTTCATGAATATGCATCTCGGCGTTTTTCACTGTCGTAATATCCTCCAGTGTTTCTATTGACCCCACTATTGACTCGTTGATATCCTTTATTGCTGCCGCGGTAAACCGGAACCATTTACCCTCATCACCAATATCAGGAAAAAAATCAACCGCTTCATACGCTCCCTTGACCAGGGATGAGGGCGCGTATTTTCCCTGGTACAGTTCCGGTATCCGGTCAATTCTGTCGTCTACAAGAAGGTCCGCCATGCATGGCCGCTTGTTGTTATAAAATGCCTTCCAGTGGTCCTGCGTGCCGATGATCTCCCCCGGAGAAATTCCGGTCACCTGATGAATCGCCCGGTTCCAGTGAATGACCCGGTGATCTCGGTCAAGCACGAAAATCGGGATCGGCAGGCCCTCGATGATGCTTGAAAGCCGCGCTTCACTGTTCCTCAGCGATTCAAGTGCAAATTTATAATCCGTGATGTCCCGTGCTATACCAATGTATTCAAGCACGTTCCCGGCATCATCAATAAGACGGCTCGCAATTGTCATATGCCAGCGCCAGGTCCCGTTTGCGTGACGCACCCGGTACTGAACTCCCTGCTGTGACTGTTTCCCGGCAAGCACCTGGGCAAGGTAATCAATGCATCGGTGCACATCGTCAGGATGCACGAACGGCTGAAAAAGATGACCGGTCACATCATTAATATCATGTCCCAGGAGCTTGTTCCATGCGGGCGAGACATAGGTAAAAACCCCCTCCTCGTTGAGGGTGTAGATGATGTCATCGCTGTTTTTCATGATGAGGCGGTACCGCTCCTGGGACTGGCGCAACGCGGCTTCAATACTCTGCCGCTCAACGACCTCCTTCAGTGACTGGTCGTAGAGCTGCTGGATCTGCATTGCCAGGCTGTAGGTCTCATCCCTTCGTGAACACGCTTCAGCCAGTGAAGCCTGGAACCTGTTTATGAGAAAATGAAGCAGGGCCGAGATGCAAACTATGGTCGCGGTGACTATGACCATACGGTTTATAATCATTATTTTATGCGAACGCTCAGCAGTTATTATGCCGTAATAATCGGCAACGGCAATGACACAATATGAAAGCAGGCTTAAAAAAACAAACGTCCACTGAGGCTTCCTGCCTAAAAGCATGGATGCCATTACAACCGCCAGAACGTACACAAGAATGAGTGGAGACCCGATACCCCCGATATAATTCCCGTATACCGCCCCGATAAATATCGTGACGACCGGCACCCAGCTCGTGAAACGCCATAAACCTTTTCTGACTGAAATAACGATTGAAAGGATGTAAAGACTGTTCATTATAAAAAGAGCAATGACTGTATCAAAGGGAATCATTCCCATGATCAAGCCAGCAAGAGACAATAAAAACAGCGAAACCGTCACCACTGAAAGAACAAGAATGACCACTCTGGTCATGTATTCCCTGCGGGCAATATCAGAATCAATACAGAGAGCTAATTCATTTTGGGGCCACAGTGCTTTAAAAAAATTCATAGTAGTCGTCTATTCCAGTGAGGAATTAATAAATAATAATCGAAATAGTATGGCATAAAATTCACCGACTGTCAAGGAAGGCGCGGAATTGAAAAAACAAATGAATTCTATTAAAGAGCTTATTCTATCTTTTAACGTAAATAGCGATAATTGGTATTTATATGTATAGAATTGATACAATTAACATAGTGCAGTACAACGAATAATAATTTTTAAAAAAGTGCTGGCAAAAGATATACCAATACCGCACCGTGTCCCCGCATTATTAACTATGGACAGACACGGCACACAGAACAAGAAAAAACCTATACGTCGAAGCAATTCCGCGCCTAAAGGGACCACCAGGGTTTTGTAAAAGCACCTTCCCAACTCAATGACGAACAGGCACCTTCTTTCAGGAGATGGAACATGAAGAAAATTAAAAATATCGCGATAATAGCCCATGTTGACCACGGGAAAACGACCCTGGTCGATGCCATGCTCAGGCAGACCGGGCTTTTCAGGGAAAACCAGCACGTCGAGGAACGGATCATGGACTCGCACGACCTCGAACGGGAGCGGGGCATCACTATCTTTTCCAAAAACGCCTCACTGCACTATAAGGAATTCAAAATCAATATTGTCGACACCCCGGGCCACGCCGATTTCGGCGGCGAGGTCCAGCGTATCATGAAAATGGTCGATTCGGTACTCCTGCTCGTTGACGCTTTTGAAGGCCCCATGCCCCAGACCAAATACGTGCTGAAAAAATCCCTTGAAATCGGGCTGAAACCCATTGTAGTCATCAACAAGATCGACCGGCCGAACTGCCGCCCTCTGCAGGTGCTGAACATGGTCTTTGACCTGTTCGTGCAGCTGCAGGCGGGAGAAGAACAGCTTGATTTTCCCGTCGTGTTCGCTTCAGCGCGGGACGGGTACGCGACCCTTGACCTGAAAGAAAAAAGCACCGGCATCCTTCCCCTTCTCGAAACCATCATTCAGAACGTGGATGACACCGCGGGCGACCCGGACAAACCGTTCCAGTTCCTGGCCTCTGCCATTGAATACGACAACTACGTGGGCAGGCTCGGAACCGGTAAAATATACAACGGGAAAGTCAGCCGCAACGACGATGTCCTTTTATTGAAAAAGGACGGGACGTCGGAGCAGTACCGGATAACAAAAATCTTCACCTACGAAGGCCTCAAAAAAACCGAAGTGGCCAGCGCTTCAGCCGGAGACATCGTTTCCCTTGCCGGGATCGAAACCATCGACATCGGCGAGACCGTCGCGGACCGGAACGACCCGCAGGCCCTTCCCGTGATCAGCATTGACGAGCCGACACTGGCCATGACCTTCCTTCCCAACAACTCGCCCTTTCTGGGTAAAGAGGGCAAATACGTCACCTCGACCGCGCTGTGGGAGAGGCTGCTCAGGGAAAAGCAGAACAACGTGAGCCTGGTCATAGAAAAATCGCCCAACGCCGATTCGTTCATGGTCAAAGGCAGGGGCGAACTGCAGCTTGCCATCCTCATCGAAAACATGCGCCGTGAAGGCTATGAATTCCAGGTATCGAAGCCCGAGGTGATCTACCGCTCGATCGACGGCGAGAAAAACGAGCCGGTGGAGCTCGCCATGATCGATGTCGCCGACGAGTTCGTGGGCGTCGTGATCGAGATGCTCGGAAAACGGAAAGGCGAAATGACCGGCATGACGCAGGGGAATGACGGGTACACGCGCCTTGAATTCACCGTGCCCTCGCGCGGCCTTATCGGGTTCAGAAACGAATTCATGACCGAAACGCGGGGGACCGGCATACTCAACCAGATATTTTACGAATACCAGCCCTACAAGGGAGAGATCCCCGGAAGGAACCGGGGCGCGCTGGTGCAGATGGAGAAAGGGGCCGCGGTCGCGTATGCGCTGGAAAACCTGCAGGAACGCGGCGACCTTTTCATCGGGCCCGGCACTGAAGTCTACACGGGGATGATTATCGGCGCGAACAGCAGGGAAAGCGATATGGACGTGAACGCGTGCAAGACCAAAAAGCTCACCAACATCCGGGCAGCGGGTTCTGACGAAGCGATAAAGCTCATCCCCCCCAGGGAGTTCAGCCTTGAGCAGGCGCTGGAATATATCGCCGACGACGAGCTGCTAGAGATAACGCCGAAAAACATCCGCATGCGCAAGAAGATCCTGGACAAGATCGAGCGAAAGCGTTCAGCAAGGGCGGGATGATTACCGGCTGAGTATCAGCGGTTAATATCCAGGACAATAAGGGTCACGTCGTCCCTGAAGGAATCAGACTGGGCCCAGGACTTGAGTTTTTCAATGACGGAATCCGCGAATTCATCGATCTCCAGGCCCCTGTTGTTTTTGATGTATTCATGGAAGTTTTCGGTCCAGAACATCTCGCCTGAAGTGTTTTTCAGTTCAATGATCCCGTCAGTGTAGAAAACAAGCCTGTCGCCGCTCTTCAGCTCAAGTGATTCGGTCACGTAGTTTGATTCATCGGTCCAGCCGAAGGGTATGCCCTTGCTCAACACAAAGCGGACATCCCCGCCGTCTCTTTGGCTGAACAGAAGAGGCCAGTGGCCGGCGCTTGACTGGTAAACCATTTTTTTCTCAAGATCAATCAGCGCATAGAAAGCGGTCACATACTGGTCTCCGGTGAGGTTTGCCATCGATGAATTGACCCTGGCGAGCAGGAGGCTCGGTTCATGTTCCTGCTCAAGATGAAAGGTATAGGTGACCTTGAGCATGGCGCAGATAAATGCGGCCGGGATGCCGTGGCCCGAAACGTCCGCGATGAGCACAGCCAGAAGATTATCGTCAATCTTGTATATATTGTAAAAATCCCCTCCGAGCTGCTCCATGGGGATATACCTGACCGCAATATCAACGCCGTCGACTTGCGGGTTCTCTTTCAGCATCACGGTCTGCTGTATCTCATGCGCGATCTGCAGGTCGTGCTGGATAAGGCCCAGCTCGGAGGCGAGCCGCGCCGAGTTGCGCAGGGAGATCAGGCTCTGGACCCGGGCGTGAAGCTCCCGCCGCTCCAGCGGCTTGGCGAGGTAATCGTTGGCCCCGGCCTCGAGCCCGGTGACCATATCGCCGGGCTTGCCCTTGGCCGTGAGCATGAGCACCGGAAGCTCATGAGGGGCGTAGATCTCGCGAATGGACCGGCACACTTCATACCCGGACATGCGCGGGAGCATCACGTCAAGGATCACCAGGTCAGGGTACACGCCCTCGCGTAAGAGCACAAGGGCCTCGTCCCCGCGGCCCATGGTTATCACGCCGTATCCCCAGAGCTCGAGGCTGCTCCTGAGGACCTGCTGTATCACCGGCTCGTCATCCACGACCAGAACAAGGCCCGCGCCTTCGCCGGCGGCGGGAAGTTCGCCGGGTCCGGCTCCCGTGGCAACCGCTCCTTCACCTTCAGCTGTTTCAACGAACGCCCCCTCATTCACAGCGGCTTTTACGGGCGCCCGCGATTTTTTCACATCATCCCCGCCCGCGATTTTAAGAGTAAAAACAAAACGCGCGCCCCTTGGCTCATTCGGAACAGCGTGGATGGTGCCCCCGTGAAGCTCAACAAGATGCCTGGTAATGGCAAGGCCAAGGCCTGATCCGGCATAGGAACGCTCCTGCTTCGCATTCGCCTGCACGTAGAGACCGAAGATGTCCTGTTCCCCGCCTTCCGAGAGCCCGATTCCGGTGTCGGCAACGGTAATCTCAAGAAGCCGTTCCTGTTCACGTTCGCTGGCAGCGGCAGTTATGGTGATAACGCCCTCATCGGTGAATTTAACCGCGTTGCCCAGAAGGTTCAGCATGATCTGCTGGATCCTGTCTGTATCACCCTTTGCGTAAATCGTTTCTCCCTGAATCCGGTTCTCAACCCTGATGCCTTTTTTCAGTATCATCGGCCGCATGATCGAGATGACCACTTCAGTAACCGAAAACATGTCAACGATGTCGTCCCTGAGCTCTATGTCGCCATGCCTGAGCCGTGAATAATCAAGAATATTATTGATCAGGTGTGAAAGGCGCCGGGCGCTTACGGTTATCAGGCTCAGGTTCTCCATGGTGCTGTCTTCACTGCCCCTGCCGATTCCCTCGAGAAGGGACTCGGTTATGCCGATTATGCCGTAAAGCGGCGTCCGCAGCTCATGGGAAACCGAAGCGAGAAATTCATCCTTCAATTCATCGAGCCGCAGCAGTTCCCTGTTGGCCCGCTGCAGTTCATGGATCTGGAGCTTGATCACTTTCACGAAATGATTGATGGTATTGGCGAGCATTGAGAATTCGTCCTTTGACGTCAGGGGCAGAACATAATCCATGTCGCCGCCGCCCACGCGCTCCACCCCGTAAATGAGCTGTTCAACGGAACGCGTGAGAAAGCTCCCGAAAAAGAACCCGATACCGCATACTACCAGCAGGGTAAGCCCAATTGCCCAGTAGATGATCGTGCGGACCCTGACCAGGGGCGCGAGCACGCGGTCGCGTGAAAACACCAGCCGGCCCATGCACAGGGGCGGGCGACCCGGGAGTGCGTCAATCGCGCTAAATTCGTAACAGGTCCCTTCTTTCGGATAAAGAATGGTCCTCATGCCCGGCTGCTTCGCCCGGGCATCGACTTCAGCCTGCGGCAGTTTCGCCCGCGCGCCGCTGCCCGGTTTGCCGTCAAGGCTCGCGAGGATAAGCCCGTGGTAATCCGGCCGGGATGAAAGAAGGATGATATCGGCCTGGACCAGCCCGTCCTGTTTCAGCGGTGAGACCATGGTGATCATCTCGGCAAGGTCAAGCCGGGCATTGGCGATATCGCCCCCGTTGATCAGCAGCACATTGAGCGCGGTCCGGACAAACATTCTGCATTCGGTCTCGCTCCTTTTGATCAACGAGGAGATCCTGTCCTGCTCCTGGTGTTTTATTATGAAAATCGAAAGGGGGATGACGGAGATGAGGATGATCACCGTGAAAAGAATGATCTGTTTGAACTTCAGTTTCATGTTTTATTATTTAAGCTTCTGGTATGCTTCATGACGTTTACGCGCCCTGGGCAGATAAAGCCTGGCCTTCGTGTTTTCGGGATCGATGATAAGAATATTCTGAAACGTCTCGACAGCCTCCCTGTAGTTCTTGTTATTATACTGCTCGATCCCCTTTTGTTCAAGAAGTAAAACCTGGCCTGAAAGTTCACCGGCGATCTTCTCCTGTTCAGCACGGGCAGAAGACATGGGCGGCTCTATTTCACGCAGAAGTTTCAATGCCTGCAGCAGGTCGCCGTTCTTTTTGTATTCCATTGCCCGGTCATAGCGGGCCTTTGCCGTTTCGATCGCGGTCACAGAGTCTCCCACGCCCGGATAATCAGGTTCAAGTTCCAGGACCCTGCGGAACAGGGGCAGCGCCCTGTCCAGGTCGCCGGCGTTATAACGGCCCATGGCCTGTTTATACAGCTCAACCGCCGGTGATTCAGATTCCGGCTTCTGCAATTGCCGGGCCCCTGAAGGGCTGAACGCATACGCGGCACCGGCAAAGACATCATGGCTCATGAACAGGTTGCGCGTGAGGTCGTTCTCTGAAAAAACATAGCCAAGGCGCAGCTCTATCCCTTTTGCCACGGAAAACATCAGCCCCGCGCTGAGGGAAAACCCGAACTTCAGGGAAACGTCCTCTTTCCCGGTCTCGGCCGCTTTCACGTGAAAGAGCATGCCTTTGACAAGGGTTCCCAGGTACACGGAAACACGCTCATGCGCCGGGTAATAGAAAAAGGGGCCGACGCCCAGGGAATAGGCCATGAGGGACGACGAGGAGGACCCTTTGAGGGGATAATACGCAAACCCGCTGTCGCATTCGACCATCAGGTATTTCCAGATATAGGGGATGATATACACGCCGGCGGAGGCCCCGCCCCGCAGTTTGTTCTCATAATAGCCGGTGATGTGGGAATAACCGATCCGCGCTCCAAGGCGGGGGTTCCTTTCAGCTGAAAGGCCGGGACGCGGCAAAAAAAATGCGCCGCATAAAACACACAGAAGAAAAACCGTGCCTCTGTAATCGATATATTTCATCCATGAATTCCCTAAGATGCATCCACTTCATGCGCGTGAAAAGAAACCAGGGGGTTGCCGGGTCTCTACAGGTCCAGGGCATGAAAATGATTGAGGGCCTCTCCTTCCGTGCTGAATATTTTTATGAAATCCTGCAGGGAGACCACCTTGAAAATCGCCATTATATTCGAGGACGCGGCGGACATGATAACATCCCCGCCATTTTTTCTCATCATTTTCGCTGCCGAGACAAGGGTCCCTATGCCTGAACTGTCAATGTAATCGAGGTCATGCAGATCAATCATGATCTTGAGGGCCCCTCCTTCGGCAAGTGTTTTAAACAGGATAAAAAACATTCGCGAATTTTCGAGGTCAACCCTGCGGGGGATGTTCACTTTAAAAATAATCCGGTTATAATCAATCTTGTCAGTATTGATCTGGGCAATTTTTATGATTTCAACATTGATATTCATCCAGTCACCCTGCTGCCATAATACTCTTTAAATAAACTTCAAGTGATGCAACGCCTCACTTTCGGTCTCAAAAACCTGGAGCATGCGGGAGAGATTTAACGTATCAAAAATTTTTGAAACCCTTCCCGTCACATTTATTAATACGAGATCACCCTTTGTGGCCCTGAGATGCTTCGCTGAGTTTATAATAATACCTATTCCCCTGCTGTCAATAAATTCAACGTTTTTAAAATCAAGAAGTACTTTAATAGCCCCACCTTTCACCACAGTGACAATAGCGGTAGATAAATCCAGGTTATTGTCACTTTTATCGATTTTGCAGGGACATATCTTAAATATAATGGAATTATAGTTCATTTTTTCACCGGTAAGGGCTGATTTATCGATTATGGTAATTTCCATGAATTGTTATAACTCTGCCGGTTGCAAGCAGAAGCTCCCCTTAATCATACATATTATTATATTTAATACAATTCCCGAAAGAGTAAAGGGTAATAACTGTATAAAATTTCTATTTGTCTATTTTTTTAATCACATGATACTGCAACCGGAAAAAGATTCCTATAAAGAATTTTTTTTCACATCAATCTGCTCAAGAAGAGCCTCAATACGGGAAAAAACAGCTTCCTCACTGTAGCGGGTCACATCAGCATGGTCCACATCGACCATCACCACCGGGACGCCCAGCCGCTCCCTGACCATCCGCGAAAGGTCAAGCTGCATGACCGAATAGACCTTGCAGCTTCTGTTGCTGGCAAAAACAACACCGTCAATGGAATACCGCCGTATCAGCTCTTCCATGACGCGGTAGCGCAGATTCAGGCCATACGGGCACACGGATGAATTCTGAATGCGCGCCAGATAGCGCAGCGGGTCTCCCCCGTCGTATTCGTACAGGTCAACGCCCCCCTCAAGGGTCCCCATGCACGAGGTGTACGTCGCGGCAACGATGTTCGCTTTCAGGCCAGCGAGCCGTGCCGACATTTTTCTCAGCTGGTGCCAGGGGGCGATGTTGTCCCACAGAAGCCGATAGCGCTCTTCCTTAACGGGAAAGGCCCCGCGCGCCACGAGCTCTTCGGTATCGTCAGCAAGAAGGCGGTACTGCTCGACAAGCTCTTCGGTTCCCCTGAGCGTTATGTATGAGGCCATGTGGACAAACGTATCAAACGCGGTTATGCCTGAAGGCACGGAAAGCGCCGCCCTGGCGAACCGCTTCCATTCTTTCAGGGCAATGGCCGTGTTCTGTACCGCCCTGCGTACTTTTTCATAATCACAGGTCTGGCCGGTCATGGTTTCAATAGTTTTGATAAGATCGTGATACTGGTCCACGATGTAGTTCAGGTCAGGCTCCTTCTGGTCTTCATAGCAGAAGGGGACGTCGAGAATAAAATGCGGGGCCCGGTATTCACGGTGATACACGTCGAACCATTTCACCAGGAGTGAACAGTTGTTGGTGTCCGAGATCAGCAGGTCCGGCCTGGGCAGCGGGGCGAAGGGGGCCCCGGGAAGCGGATAAAGGTTATTGCCGAAATCAATCCTGGCGTACGAGCAGAGGTCCCGCGAAAAGCCGAGTTCATGGGCGCGATCGCACCTGCCCGGGCCGGCGCCTTTGGCCGCGGTCATGGCTGAATAGTTTTCCGGAATGGCGACAATCATGTCAAAGCCGCGGAGAAGCTCAACCGGGACAATGATCGCGATCCAGGCGCAGAACTTCCCCGCAGCCGCGTCCCGGAGCTGGCCGAGATAAAACTCCTTCATGATCATCGACAGGTGCTCGCCCGCCCTTGTTTTCTGCGCAGTATTCATTGCCTCGCCCGCGTCCTGTTTGCGTTCATGCCCAGCAGCATTTCACCGAAAGCGGCTATCCTGTTGCGCGCCCCGGCGTCGTCCTTCATGTCCGCGCTCTGTTCAACATCAAGAAACATGATTCCCCACTGATCGAGAAGCGACCTGATATGGGGGATCTCGAAATATTCATATTCACAGAACTTTTCACCGATAAAGATCATCCCCGCCGCCCCGCTTTCATCGAAAAGCCTTTTCAGGGCCGCGACACGCGGACCGGAACTGTGAAGGATCGTGCTGCACGGATAATGGTTCTGATAAAAATCGCAATAGTACTCGCCGGGGTCGGAAGTCGTGTCAGGAGTATGGTTCAGCGTGCGCGTCAGCGGGGCTATATCGTTGCCCGCGACATACATCCCGGAGTCCTCGATCGCATTGATTATTTCAGGGTGCGGAGGCTGGATTCCGCTGAGAACGACCCTGGCCCTGTTTGCAGTGTTAAAATCGACTTCTTTTTTTTCTTTGAGATAATCGATATAGCGCTTCAGAAGGTCGATCTGGTCTTCGACCACCATGTAATTGCCTTTTAAGATTATATCGATGTATTCCCTGAAACTCAATTTGCCCTGGCTCACATACGCAAGCAGCTGACGGGCCAGGCTCCGCATGGCCCGGTAAAGCTCGATACTCTGGACGAAGCGTTTCCCTGAAAAAGAGACATCGTAATGGCGTGAAAGCCGGTCAATCAGCGTGTTTATTGTCTGTTTAAGGTATTCCTTGCTTTTCATGCTCTGCTCAAAAGAAACAGCCGGAATGTGGCTTTTAAACAGCGGCACGGGAATATTCTTTTCCTTAAAAGCGAATTCGATTATTTCAGGAAGATTGCGCAGGGTATCGCAGGCGTTGCTGCTCCACAGCCCGTCAAGGCATTCGCCGTGAGCAAGCAGGAACTGGACGAGGTTCCCGGCAACCGAGCAGGTAAAGGGCTGAAGGCGGGCACGGGCTTCGTCATGGTCCTCAAGAGAATTTCCAAACCCCCAGAGAACAACCGGCGCGAAGCCCATTGAATGAAACAGCTCTAGCGGAGGATAAAGGGGATAACATCCCATGATCTTTTTCCCGGATTTTTTCAACCGCAGGACCGTTCTATAGATGCTCATGAGTTCCCCCGAAACCGGTCATAGAAACAAAAGGCTGCATAAAGTCCACGACATGAGATTAAACATCAGCGGGGCAAGAGCCCTCTCTGCGATAGGGTTGCAAATTATAACAGCCCAGTCAAGAAAATTCTTGAATATAGGCCGATCGGGATTCACGGAGAGAAATCATCCCCTTCCCCGCCGCTTTGCAGGAATTCTTTTCTGAAGCCGGCCAGGGGCAGCATGACAAATGCGGCGATGACACCGAAGAGGAACCCGATGCCATGCGCGAGATAGCTTGTTGAAGGATTATACACGGTGGGCATAAGAACAATCAGTGCAAAACCAGTGGCCCTGATTATTCTTAGCGGAAGGGAACGGTCGTAATCATGCCTGATATAGAAGACCAGCCAGAGTGCGGCCATGGCATAGACCATCCCTGACGCTCCCATGAGCCTGGTCCCCGGTTCATAAAACCACACCGTCGCGGCTGAAGCGCACGCGCCTGATATAAGAGCGGCCAGGGGAAAGAGGAGCGCGCCGAAATAAGCGTTGAGCAGCCAGCCGAAAATAATGAAAAAGAGCGTATTCGAGAGCAGATGTATCGCGTCCGCGTGAACGGCAAGCGAGGTAAAAGCGCGCCAGTACTGGTGATCGTGAAAAAAGGTCTTGCCGCTGATCCACAGGTAATCCCCCCAGGAGCTCTGCCAGTAAAGAAGGCTCGCGCAGATAAAAACTGCATATAAAAGAAGAGCCGGCCGCGCGTGATCCCATGACGGGAGCTTGCTTAACGGGCCGGGGGGACGTTCTTCCTCGTTGCATGGCTCCTGAAAACCGTCTTCGGCGTTAAAATCATCATATTTCACGAATTCCCTCTCGCACCCGCCCGGTTTGTTTCCGGGCCATAATCTCCCACTTACTGATGAATCAGGAAATGATTAGCTCCGGTCCGCAGGGTCGGATATACTCCGCACCATCAATTAACTAACTAGTGTAAAGGTCTCGAAAAAAAGTTGCCCGAATGTATATTTAATGTACAATCAAAATGAATAATCAATTCAGGGAAGAATCATAGCTATAATACATATCACGGTCAAGTTTTTTCCGGATTCCATTTACCGTATAGTTTTAGTATAAAACCCCTGGAGGTAATTTATGAAACGCCTGTATTTTTTAGCCGTAGCGCTTCTTCTCGTCAGCACCGCTGCAGTGCACGTTTTTGCCGGTGGTGTTGAAGAAAACACCAACCAGAGCGCTGAATGGGTGAAATCCCTGAACCGGAACGCTTCACTGGATGCTGACGCTGCCTATTTCAACCCCGCCGGTACCGCGATGATGGAAAAGGGCCTGTACCTGTATGTCAGTTACCAGTGCATTCTGCAGCCCATAACACTGGAGACTCAAAGCCTTGAACGGACAGCCCCGTCAACGGCGACAATTGATCCTAACAACAAATCTTATGATGTATCTCAGGACGCTTATTATTTCCCCAATCTCTACCTGGTTTACAATAACTGGAACATGGCCTTTTCCCTGGGCCTGATGGCGATCGGCGGCGGCGGTGGCGGTTATTATAATGACGGTTTTCCCATGGTTGAAAATACCGCAGCATTCATGGCAAGCAGCGGGACCGGGATCGGAATTGGCACCCTTTTAGACTTCGCCAACCTGCTTAAGCCAGGAGAAGACGCGGCGACCGTAGATACTAACTATGGAAACCTTACCGGAGATTATGCCGTTGACGGGAACCTTGAGGCAAGCGAAGCATTTTATTCGTTCCAGGTTAATTATGCGTATATGCCTATCAAACAGATAGCCTTTTCAGCAGGCTACCGCTTTGCATACGGCTATAACACCTATAAAGGTAAATTTAAAATAGACCTTGAAGGAACCAACGATACCTACCGTCTCACTGAAGAAATAGATGCGGTACAGCAGGGCATGTGCCACGCGGTTATCGGAGGCGTCAGCGTTGCCCCGCTTGCCGGAATAAATGATGCCGGCTCCCTGATCGTCGCGGGCCGGTTTGAATGGAACTCGGAATTCATCCTTAAAACCAAGGCTGATAAAGAAACCATTCTCGCCCCGGAATTTTCAGACGGGGCCAGATCCTATCGCACCCTTCCCATGGTCATGGCTATCGGCGTATCCTATTCGATCATCGGTATCCACCTCGATGCGGGCCTGACTTATTACTTTAACAAAAACGCGTACTGGAACGGCAATGAAGACGATTACGAAAACGGTTTCGAGACCGGCCTGGGCATTTCTTATGACGTGCTCTCGAAGAAAAACTATTGCGAAAATCTCAACATCGGTGTAGGCTATAATTACGGCACCGATGGCGAAAACGACGACACCCGCTCTGACACGCATATCGGCCTGACCTGGCACGCTGTCGGCGCCGGGGCCACCTGGGAAATAATAAAGGACCTGAAACTGACGGTCGCTTACTGTTTTTCCTATTTTGTGCCGGATACGTATAATGAAACACTCGATTTCGACCCGTTTATCGGAACATACGAATCAGAGGCGACAAAGTATATTCATGACATTGCAATCGGGCTTCAGTACAAGATACTATAATCCTCCACCTGCGGGGCCCTGCCCCGCAGGTTAAATAATCAGGAGGTCCTGTTACCATAATGTTGAAATCAATCACGACATTTT
>Ga0116164_10000275_pt1 | contig 48312 bp, 28 predicted proteins | sample AD_UKC109_MetaG_FD_89888 | JGI IMG/M metagenome (GOLD analysis project Ga0116164, IMG submission 89888) | Active sludge microbial communities of municipal wastewater-treating anaerobic digesters from Hong Kong - AD_UKC109_MetaG | ecosystem: Engineered > Bioreactor > Anaerobic > Digestate... | reverse complement strand
GCGCCCTACAGACTTGAAGTTGTTCGACTTCGCCCGACTTTTTTCTCGGATTACCTTGCGATGATCAGCTATCCTGACTTTCAAATTGGGACACCCGGACCCGCCAAAGCCCCGCAGGGGCGGCCGGTTAGTAGCGAAGGGCGAAGCCCTGGAAATAGCTCATCAACGTCGTTAAAAACTACCGGCGCGCGAGAAGTTTTTCCGCTTTTCGCGCGCCGTTTTTTAAACCGGACGACCCGTATCCTCCGGAATGATCAGCTATAGCACGTCCGATTGATGATGATCTTTTTCAGATCGTCGGACAGTTGCGTGAAGTACGCGCAGTAGCCCGCGACGCGCACGAGCAGAAACGGATATTTCTCCGGGTGCTCGTAGGCGTCCAGCAGGATCTCGCGGTTGATCACGTTGGGCTGGAACTGCATGCCGCCCTTCTTGAAGTACGTGGCGAAGATGCTCGCCAGGTTGCGCACCCCGCCGGCTCCCTGGAACAGCGCCGCGTCGATGGTGAAGGTCACCGTCGTGCCGTTGGGCGCGTACTTGACGAAATCGACGCCGGCGATCGAGTTGAGCGACGAAAGCAGGTCGGCCACCTGCATCCCGTAGTGCGGGGCCACGCTGTTGGCCAGCGGGACGCCCGCGCGTCGACCCGAAGGCAGGGCGGGCGTGGTCTTGCCGTAGATGTCGTTGACGTTCAGCGCGTAGTACCCGGCGCGGTAATCGCCGTTGCGCGGATGGGTGGGCACCTGGGCCAGCGTGTTGATGTACACCTGCAGGGTCTTGTTCACCCACTCGGTGGCGGCCGGAGATTCGTCCTGCCCGAACTTGGGCACGGCCTCGAGCGCCGCGTGGATCTCCCGATATTTTTCGCCTTCGAAGTTATGATCGATCGCGTCGATGACCTGCAAAAGCGTGTATTTCCTCTGCTGGAAGACGACCGCGTCCAGCGCGTGCAGCGAGTCGGCGACGTCGGTGACGCCCACCGCCTGCACGCCGTGGCTGTTGAAGCGCGCGCCGCCCTCGTTGACGTCCTTGCCGCTCTCGATGCAGTGCGGGAACAGCGTCGAGGTCAGCGGCACGGTGAAGTCCTTGCGGATGATCTCCTCGATCGCATTGTGGTCGGCGAGGATCGCGTTGCCCAGCGCGTTCAGTCGCTCCTGGAAGCGCGCCAACAGCTCGTCCATGTCCTTGGGCGGCCGGGGTTTGATCGCGCGCGCCTTCCGGTACAGCTTGCGCGCCTTGTTGAAATTGCCGCCGACCAGTTTGTCGATTTTACCGTCGCCTTTAAAAACCTGCTCGAAGAACTTGGAAGTCATTTTCTCGTACTGATCCGGCACGTCGATGTTCCACAGGTCGCGTTCGTCTCCCTTGAGCGCCTGCAGGAAAGCCAGCGCGAGGTTCATGTTGCCGCAGTCGGTGTTGCCGTAATGGTCGTCCGAGGCGTTGGGCTCGACGCAGCCGACAATCGCGTAGTTGCGCGCGTCTTCCACCGTGGTGTCGTAGTGCTGCTGCAGCGTCTCGACGTACAGTTCGTCGTTGTACAGCGCGGGCATCGGTGCGCCGTTGATGTACACCTCGGCCAGGCGGTCGAGGTATTCCTGCGGACTGTCGGGGTGGATGCGGGCGGTCATGTTCGCCGCGTAGGGCTGCAATTCGCAGATGTCCAGCAGCGCGTAGGTCAGATCGTTGGTGGCGTCTTTGCCGTCCCGGCCCAGGCCGCCGGCGGTGATCGTCTGGTCGGTGGACATGGTTTCGAAGAGGCGGCCGATGTGCATGTAGGTGTCGCCGTCGTTGATCAGGACGCACTCGTCCAGCTTGAGGACGAACAGCGCCAACAGTTCGCGCGCCTTTTCGTAATCGATGAGTCCCGCTTCCTTGTCGCGCTGGTAGTACGGATACAGGATCATATCGAGGCGGCCGGGCGAAACGGCGTTTTCGTACGACTCGATGCACAACGCGATGTGCAGCAGCATCATGCTCTGCAGCGCCTCGTGATAGGTGCGCGCGGGATGCTTGGGCACGCGACGGCAGATCGCGGACAGCTCTTCGAGTTCCTTGCGCCGACGCGGATTGGCCTCGGTGCGGGCCATCTCCGCCAGGTGTTCGGCGTAGCGTTGCGCAAACACCTCGAGCGCGTGCAGGGCGATGATCGCCCCGTCGTAAAAGTCCTGGTTGTTCTCCGGCTTCTCTTTGCGCGTGGCTTCGATCTCCTCGATGATCCCGGTCGTGCCCAGCTCCAGCACGCGCTCGTAATTGACGATGAAGTGCGCCACCGCCGACAGGTTGTTGTTGAAACCGGCGTTGGCCTCGGACAGCCGCGCGAAGTTCTGCCGCAACTTGCTGCGGGAATTGAAGGCCTTCATCAACAGGCCGTGCTTGAGCCAGAAGGGCATGATGTGGCGGTAGAAGTACAGTTTTTCGCGCCATGAGCACTTGAAGGGGATCGGCGTCTGGTGGTCGATCTGGTGCAGAATCGTGCCGAACAGTGCGCCGGAATGCTCTTCCCACAACGAACCGCCGCGACGTTTGGTGTTGAAATTGCCGACCAGCAGCTCGTCGGGGTAAACGATGATTTTTTTGCTCGACAACAGGTGCATCAACCGTTCGGCGCGATGGATGGGGTTGGGCTTGCCGAAGCCGTGCTTCTTGTAGAAGTCGGTTTTCAGCCGCGCCGCTTCGAAGCAAATGCTGTAGCCGCTGCCGCGAATCGCGTTTTGGATGTCGTAGACGCGTTGGGTGAACACGGCCTTGTGCCGCGGCTCGTCCAGGTCGACGCACTCGGCCTGGATTTTCCGCTGCGCAAAAAGGATGACCGCGTTTTTCACCGCCGCCAGCGCCCGCTCGTTGTCGATGTGCAGTTCCGGCCGCTCCAGGCCCAGGCGTTTGGCCTTGTCCTCGTACATGCTGTGGTACTTGAGCAGTTCGATCGACTTGTGGCCGACGGACTGCAAGAATTTCGCCGCCGCGCCGATCTGCTCCTCGCCGTCGTTGTGGCCGGGGATCATGACCATGCGGAATTTGACCTTTGCCTTGCGCTTGAGCAGCTTCTTGATGTTCTCGCGGATCAGCCGGTCGGACTGGCCGGTGAATTTCTTGTGCAACACTTCGTTGCCCACGACCTTCAAGTCGACCAGGAACAGACTGACGTACGCAGCCACCTTTTCGACGTTCTTCCAGGGCACGTGCAGCGAGGTTTCGACCGCGACGTGGATCTTTTCCTTTTTCAGCCGTTTCAACAGCGGCAGCAAGGTATCGGGGTCCTGCAGCAGCGGATCGCCGCCGCTCAAGGTGACGCCGCCGCCGGTGCGCTGGTAGTAATCCCTGTCGCGCGTGACGATTTCCACCATTTCGCCGAGCGAATATTGCTCCACCGTGTCCGCCGGCGGGGTGAAGGACATCGCCTCGGGATTCTGGCACCACAGGCAGCGAAGGCCGCACCCGTGGAAGAAGATGGTCGTGCGGATGCCGGGGCCGTCGTGCACGCAGGTGCGCTGGATCTTCAAGACCTGCAGTTTGTCGGCGGCTTGGTTGGATTTCGGAGCGAACTCATCAACGGTGAACGGATCCTGGCTGCGTACGGTTACCATGCTTGGCTCCATGTGAAAGAAATACTCTCCAATTCACTAGATTATTCCAAACGGACGGACCCGTCAATCTCGTTTTTTGCCGGGCGATGCATTTTCCAAATACCCCGGTTCGGACGCTCCAGTCCGTTTCATTCTTCCATTAAATCGGCAGAGAGCCCGACGGCATCAAGGAAAAGCTTGTAATTTTGGGTTTTATGAAATTACATGCAGCCACAGCCGGCTTCGTCGTCGTCTTCCTCGTCGCCGTCGAGGTAGTCCGCGGCATCGGCGCACACTTCCGCGGTATCGTCACAGGGATCTTCCGTCGCCTTGATGGTGATCATTTTCGAAGCAAGTTTCATTTCCTCGCCGCCATATTCGCCGTACATCTTATAGAACACATCGCCGGGAGCGACGCAGGTGTCGGCGTAAATGTAAAAAGTCATCGCATCCGTTTGTTTTGTCAGACCGTCGAAAGCTCCTTCGTCGCTGTCGAACAGCACAGTTTCGACTTGGTCGATGATCCGGACCAGGCGGACCGAAGACCAACCGGCCATCACCCCTTCGCTGAAGACAATGCAGGCGGAGCCGCTTTTCTGCACCACCCGGTCGATATAGGGGTCCGCCATGATGTCGTTGCCCGCCGTGAATTTCGGCAACAGCACAAAAAAGATGATCCATAACCAAGACATACGTTTCATGCCAGCCTCCGATCCGTCCATTTTACTGTATTTATTACCTAAAAAAATACTTTTTTTATTTGAGAATATTTTTTTGAGGGACACCATTTTAATTGAGGGACACCATACTTAATTATTGTCTATCTAAAAATGGCGGCTTTCAGCATATTTTTCATTACGGGGCAACAAGCCTATTTACCCGACAAAAAATTTCATTTGAATGTTAAACGAACTTTCTCTGTTATTACATATAATTAGATGGCTGTCGCATTAATACGCAAATCTTCCGTCAATAATTAAGTATGGTGTCCCTCTTTTTAACAATGGTGTCCCTCTTTTTACTTTCAGTTGCATTTATCCATCCACCAGTCAAAAATACTTTTCACTAGACGCACCTGGAGACTTCATGAAACCGTTTCATTGGCTGACAATTTTCTGTTTGCTCGCCCTGATCCTCGCGGCAATGTCCGGCTGTGAAAGCGGCGACGATGACGACAATGACGACAACGATTCCGCCGACGATGATCTCGACGACGACGACGACGATGACGACGACGATGTCGGCGACGACGACCGTTTGTTGCTCATCGGCTACGATGGCGTGCGCCTCGCGTCCTGGCTGCAAACCGATGACGGCTGGCGGAAAATGGAGATCCCGCAGCCGGAACTGACCACGGACGAAACCGACTACCGCCTCGGCCCCTCGCTGGTCGTCGACGGGCAGACGGTGCATTCCGCCTGGAACATCACGAACGAACAGACTTACTCCTCGACGACCAAACGCCACCAATGGCTGCTGTTCGACGAGGCGGACGGCTGGCGTTTCGCCGATCGCGAACCCACCGCCGCCGGGCACAACGTACGCAATATCGGGCTGACGGCGGACGGCGTTTTTTGGGCCGACACCTACTATCATTATTCGTGGTGGTATCCGAACGGCGACGGTTACGAGCATGACGAGCGACTTTACAGCTATACGGGAAACTCGCCGGTCGCGGCCTACGATCTGCAGGCCGGCAGCGTCGAAGCCTGGGCGATGCCCGCGTCCGGCGGCTGGGCCGGCGTGTTGACCGAGCACGAGTTCGCTCCCTTTACCTTTTCGTTCTTGACCTTTGCCGACGGCCAATGGACCGAAACCGCGATGCCGCTCGACTGGCAAAACGGCTTTTTCACCGCCCTGACAACCGACGATGCCCAGACCGGCTACGGCGTTTTTTGCGAAGTCGACGCCAAGGGCTTCTTTCTGACCCGACTCGCGGCCGAGGGTTGGACGCAGATACCGACGCCGGATTCCTGCCTCGAAGGAGACCTTGCCTACGTACCCCGCCGGCTGACCGGCGCTGCCGACCATGTGCTCGGGTACTCGACCTACGGGACGGATAACCGCTTTCTCGAACTGCGCGACGGGCAATGGAACTGCCGGAAAACGATCGGCTATGAAACCGAAATTCGCGGTGGGGTCGTGCTGACCGACGGTCGCGCCTTCCTGTGGTTGGACCTGGACTTGTCATCGGCCGACCCCGTGCTGGTCGAGGTGCTGGACGATTCGCTGGACACCGTGAGCCTGCCGGACGACCTGCTGTGGATCGAGCAACTGTTGGCCATCGGGTCCGACGTACCCCCGCGCTTTATGGTCGATGGTGCGCGGTAGAGTCCTTGATTTAATGCGGAAGATCCACAAGTCGACTTAGGGAATGGATGAAGAAATAAAAGGCGCCACCCCCGGTTATGAGAGTCGGCAGACGCAAAGGAGGATGAAGGGCCATGATCAGCCGCAACGGCAAAAGCCCGGTAAGAATAAGAGTAAAGACCACAAAGAAATGATCCGGCGATCCTCCGGATTCTTGCGAGTAACGCAACGTCGGCCAGATATAAATTTCCGTCCATGCGCACATCAAGGTAGACAGAATAAAAGGAAGGATAAGGTTCTTTCCCCATTTGGCCAGGAATTGTCCCGTCTCCATTTTAAGAAGCTTGTCGATGGCCATGGAAAGCCAGAAAACTCCGAGGGCGATTCCCACGGTAAGCCCCAGCCAGATGATGACTCCGAAGAATATGCCGACTTTTTGGCCGATCAGGATTGCCAGATAGATGCCGAAAATTTCCAATGGCGCAATCAACATCATGACCGTCGCGCCCAGGCCGCTTGGCTCGTCTTTTTCAACGGGCTCGTTTTCATTGGCGCCCAACATTCCCCCGGAGATCAGCGCAAACAGCCCGCCGATAAAAAGCGCCATCATGTGCATTTCCATGGAAACGATTTTGTAGTGATAAAGGTTTGCCGGGATTTCGACGTAGAGGAAAAACACAATGAAACCAAAAACAATCAGCACGGTTTTTCTGACGAATTGAGGAGCATTTCGGTATTGCTTATACAAAACGCCCAGGTACCAGGGAATGAAAAAGTCGATGGCCAAAGCCAAAATGATCGCGGTTCCCGCGTTCAGCCGATCGATAATTCGCCCTTGATCGAGCAAAGCGCCATACAAATAAAAGCGAACATACATAGCGAGAATGAAATCGAAAACGATTTCATAGACATTGACGCCAAATAGAAATTGTATGACTTTTTTCTTCAAGGTTTCCCCTTCTCTCTAATTAAGGGACACCATACTTAATTATTGTCCAACCAAAAATGGCCACTTTCCGTATCTTTTTCATTTCGGGATAACACGCCTGTTTTTTCAACCGAAAAACGCATTTGATTATAAAACGAACTTGCTCTGTTATTACAAATAATTAGCCGGCCGTCTCATTAATACGTGCATCTTCCATCGATAATTAAGTATGGTGTCCCGCTTTTGACAAAGTATGGTGTCCCGCTTTTGACATCGATAATTAAGTATGGTGTCCCGCTTTTGAAGCAATAGCCAAATCTCTGGCTTTCGCCGATATTTTTGGTATCATCACCTCGCAACTTATTCTTTACCTTAACAAATCGTATTGGAGCGCCACATGACCCCAGTGGAATCGATTGCCTATGACAAGGCCAAATGGCACTACGGGGGCGAATTCCCCGAGGACCTCGACGACTACCAGGGCTTCGTGCACACCGGGATGTTCCTGGGCTGGCTGATGGAAAACGATCTGGTCAGCGATTTTTTCAAAAGCGAAGGGCTCGATTGCCTCCAGCGTTTTCTGGCCCGCGAAAGCACGGGCGCGCAGATCTACGAAGAATGGGACGGCGTGCTGACCAGCGAGATGCTCAGCGACCTGGGCAACGCCTTCGCTCAGGATTATTACGACATCACGGCCGGCGGTTATATGGCCGACTACGAAACCACGCTGTGCAAGGGACTGCCGACCACCTATCACGTGCGGGACACCTGGGAAAATTACGAGAAAATCAAACAGGTCATCGATCGGCGATACCAGGCGTGGCGCGCCGCCCGGCGGTGAAATCCGGAAATGACAATCATCAGCGCTTAAAACAAGCGGCCGGGGAAATCCCCGGCCGCCGATGAACTCAGGTCAAGCTTACATCAGTTCTTCGATCAACGCGCCGATATCCACGTTCATCCACACGGAAAACGCGGCGCTGTTTTCCGCAAACAGGCTGGTCGGATCGCAGGCGTTCAGGTCGGTGGCGTCGGGAAGATCAACCGCGACGACCGTCACGTAGTCCATCTCTTCCGGAACGATGCCGAATTGCTCCAGCGGCACCTGGTACTGCGTTTCCGTGCCCGGAATGGTGGCGAACACCATCGGACACGTTCCCGAACAACTGGGCACGTAGATCACGTAGTACAGATCCACCGTCACGTCCGCCTCCATGCCCAGGGTCAGCAACCCGGCGGTGGGAGACAACGGGTCGTTGTCGAAGGACGTGGCCGCGTCATCGAACATCGGCAGGAAGTCGGTGGAGTCGTCGACCGCGATGCCCGTGGACCAATCGGAAATGTTGTCCGTGTAACGCATGGCGATCGACAGTTCCAGCGGCACGAAGGTGCCCAGGGAATCCAGGATGTCCATGATGTTGGATTTTCCGACCATCGCCATGTAGTCGCCGCTGGGAATTTTGGCGGCGGAAACGGTCATCTCGCCGGCGGTATCGGCCAGCCCGACGCCGGCGGGGATCAGTGCACGGTTGGGAATCTCATCCAAAATCAAGCCAGCATACAAATATTCGCTATCCACGTTGGCGATGGAAATGTCGATGTCGCGGATCTCGCCGTACACGTCCATATCGGCCGCGCCGGTTCCCGCATAATCCGGATTCACGGCCACGTATGGGAAACTGATGCCCGTATTCACCAGCGGTTCGAGAGCGGCGATGATCAGGTCCGCCAGGCTGCCGCCGCTGATCAGCGTATTGATAATGGTGGTGATGTCGATCGAGGTCATGTCGATCGCCGCGACGAATCCTTCCAGCGGGAACTCATCGACGCCGTTCTGTACCGGAAGACTGTAGGTCTCATTGACACCCGACGCCGACAACGTGCCGGCCAGAACATTCAAATTGAAGTCTGGCAGGTACAGGTTGCTGGGAAACACGAGGTCCTCTCCCGAACCCAGCAAGGAATACGAGAATAAAAATTCCTCGTGGGAAAAAAGACCCTCATTGTAATCCTTGGAGAAAATATCTCCGCGCGAAAGACCGAAAATCGACGCACCCAGATAGAATGTCGTGGATGCCAGATCGGTCAAGCCGCCGTCCATGTTCTCCAGCGCCAGCAGCGAATCATCGCTATAAAAGTTGCCCGTCGTTTCCGTATACCGCACCGCCACGGCGCCGTAATCTTTCGGCCGCAGGCGGAAATACATGGAGTCGGCGTCGGCCATGTAGCTCCACGCCTCGTGAAGGTCCGCGGAAGCGCTGATCAGTTGGAGCCCTTTAACGGCCTCGATCTGGGCCATACCGTTCGCGTCGGTCGCGATTCCGTTTACCGAAGCGTTGTGATCCACTCCCGTCAGCGGCGCGCAGGTGTCGTCGTCGAACACGTACACGGTGATCGTATCGCCCGTGCCGACCGGATCGCCGTCAATCAGGTTGGGATTGATGCCCAGGGGATCGGACGTGATGACGCAGCGGGTCGATTCATAATCCGTGTCGTCGTCGACCAGGTCGTCGTCGAGCGTGTCGTCGTCGAGCGTGTCGTCATCGGTCGTGTCGTCATCGGTCGTGTCGTCGTCAATCGTGTCGTCGTCGGTCGTATCGTCGTCCGGTGTTGTATCGTCATCGTCGTCGTCGTCGATTGTATCATCGTCGTTGTCGGCGTCGTTGTCATCGTCATCGTCGTCGTCACCACAGCCTGTAATGAAAATGGAAAAAGTCAACAAAAGCGTGAGAGTCAGAGCAAGCACATACAACAGTCGCATTGGTCCTCCAATCGTTTAAAATTATTGGATGATAACATCAACCGTTTCATTAAGTTTTTATATTACACATTTCAAACAATCATGATACCCAATTTCTTGATGATACTTCATTTTTTCGATTTTCATGCAATATAAGGCGTATATTCGCGCGCTGATTGCATGATTTCTGCGTTTTCCGACATAATGTGCGCCGCAAAGCTCCCGCCGGTTGCCCGCCTCGACAAGATCGTTTAGGGTCGAATCTCACTTCAGCCTGGGAGCGTCGGATGAAACGGTTGATTCTCGTCGTGTTAGCGGTGTCGCTGTTGATCCTATCGGCCTGCGCGGTCAAACAAACGCCGCCGCCGGCCATGGTGGTCGATCAGCCGGACGCCGAAGCGGGGCACTTATCCGCAGACATGGAACTGGCCGCCTTGAAAAAACGGGTGGAAGAACTCACCGCCGAAAACGAAGCGTTGCGCCGTGAGATCGAGTTGCTCAAAAAACGGCGCCTCACCGTCCGGCCCGGCGATACGGCCAATGCAAAACCCGCACATGTCGACCTGGCCGTTCCCGCCACGGCCATGACCCTCGGCAGCGCCGACGCCCCGGTCAAATTCGTAGTGTTCATGGAACTGCTGTGCCCTTTCTGCGCCCGCCATCACGACAACGTTAAAAAGTTGCAGGAAAAATTCGGCGACGACAACGTGCAGATCGTGTATCTGTACTACCGCATCCATCCGGGGGCCGACTTCCTGCAGCGCGCCGCCCTCGCCGCCGGCCGCCAAGGGAAATTCTGGAAGTTCGTCGAACTTGCCTTCGCCGAAATGAGAAACTGGCGCGGCAGCCTTCCTCCGAACCAGGCGACTCTGGCGCAGGAAACGGAAGCCTTCGACCAAACGATCCGCCCGGCGGCCGCCGAACTGGGCCTGGACGCCGAGCGTCTCTTCCGCGACATGCAGGACGAGGAAATCAAAAAACAACTCGAAGCGGAAATGCAACTCGGGCGCGGGGTTCCCGTACACGGCACGCCCACCTCGGTCATCAACGGTGACGTTTACCGAGGCGCCAAACCCTACGAGGATTTCGAGAAAATCGTGGCGGAGATGCTGCGGAAATAATGGCCCTCACCATCTAACTAAAGAGGATGACGGAAAGGATTGTCATGCCCGCGTAGGCGGGCCTGCCCTCCGTAGTTTCAACGTAGGCGGGCATCCAGGACCAGCCGATACTCTTCCCGACCTTATCATCACTCCACCGTCAGCAGCGCATAGCCGCGGCCGGGCAGCGCGAAACGATAATCGTCCGCGTTGTCGGCGTCCAGCAGCGGATACGCCTCGTCGGCGATCACGTCGCGCACCGCGCCGGTCAGACCGCCCCAGGGCGAGGCGGCGAAGTTCAGGCGCAGCGTTTGCGGTTCGGATGAAAAATTGAAGGCCGCGAGCACGGCCCGTTCGTCGTTGCCGCGGAAGAAGGCGAAGGCCAGCGGATCGCCCGCCGCCCACTCGCGATAGGCCCCGGTCTGCAGCGGCTTCGTCGCGTTGCGCAACGCCAGCAGACGCCGGTAATGATTCAACAGCGAAGCCGGCTCGCCCGCCTCGTCGGCGACGTTGTGCGTGCGGTAATTGGGCGCGAGGTTGATCCACGGATCGCCGGTGGTGAAACCGGCGTTGTCGTCGCCGGTCCAGTGCATCGGCGTGCGCGCGGCGTCGCGGTAATCGGTGACGACCTCCCGCCCGTCGGCCATGCCGACTTCCTCGCCATAATAAATGAACGGCGTGCCCGGCAGCGCTAGTTGCAGCGCGGCCATCTGCTTCATGCGCACCTCGTCGCGCAGCAGCAGGTCGAAGGTGCGGTAAAAGTCGTGGTTCGAGAAAAACACCGTGTTTTGGCCGCCGGCGGGCATCGCGCTCAGCGAAGCGTCCAGCGTGTCCGCAAGGATGTCCGGCCGCGCCAGATGGTGCGCGCCGAACAACGCGTAGGTCAGATTGAAATTCAAGACCATGTGCAGTTCGTCATCGCCGTCGCCGTAATAGGCCGCCATTTCCTGCGGCGAACCGATCAACTCGCCGACCATCGCCCGGTCGCCGTACTCGTCGAGCAGGGCGCGAAACTCACTGTGGATTTCATGCGTGAGCGGATGATGCGTGCAGGTCGTCGCGTCCTCGTAATACAGGTGCGCCACGTCGAGGCGGAAACCGTCGACGCCCAGGTCGAGCCAGAAACGCATGACCTCGGCGATCGCCTCGTGCACTTCGGGATTGGCCCAATTCAGATCGGGCATCCCCGCGCGAAAATGGTGCCAGTAGTACTGCCCGGTCGCCTCGTCGTAGGCCCAATCCATCTCCTCGACGCCGCTTGCCTCGGCGGGGCATCTGAATAACGGCTCGTCGGCCCACACGTACCAATCGCGCTTGGGATCGTCGCGGCTGGAACGCGAGGCGAGAAACCACTCGTGTCGGTCGCTGGTGTGGTTGAACACGCCGTCGAGAAACACGTGCAGGCCCAGCTCGTGCGCCCGGGCGAGGAAGGCCAGAAAATCGTCCATCGTGCCGTAGTCGGGATTGATCGCCGTGTAGTCGGCCACATCGTAGCCCGAATCGACGAAGGGCGTGGGGTAGATCGGCGTCAGCCACAGCGCGCCGACGCCCAGCTGGGCCAGATAGGGCAGCCGAGCGGTCAGGCCGGGCAGATCGCCGATGCCGTCGCCGTCGCTGTCGGCGTAGCTGCGCACGAAAATTTCCATGAACACCACGCGCCGGTACCAGTCGGCATCGACGGAGTCGTCATCGTCGGTCACATCGTCGTCGTCCGCGTCGTCGTCGGCCGGATCGTCGCCGGTATCATTATCATCGTCAGCCTGCCCTGAGCTTGTCGAAGGGTCGTCATCGCCGCCGCAACCGCTCGCCAATAAAACCACCGCAAAAACAAGCAGAAAAATCAACCGGAACGTGCGCACCGCGGGTCTCCTTTCGCCGTCGGTTCAAGCGCCCCACCTTACCCGGATCGCATCACACTGTAAAATTAACCCTGGACGCGCCGCGCGTGTCGATTTATCCTGCCATCGCACCTGAAAAAGGCGGAGGTTCCTTCGTGCGAAACATCATCGTTTTGAGCCTGCTGATTCTGTGTTTATCCGCCGTGACCGTCCATGCCCAACAGGCGCCCGAGCCGACCGGATTTTACCTCGAGCCGGCCTTCGTCCTGTCGACCTTCACCACGGTCAAAGGCGTGGACGAACGCTTTCTGGATGGCGACGAATCCGACGAACTCAACATCCATACCGGCGATCTGAACTGGATTTTCATGCCCAATCTGGCCGCGGGTTGGGGCTTCGGCGACTGGCGGCTGGCCGTGCGCGGCGCGTACGTTTCGCAGTTGATCAAGCTCGACCTGCCCTACGGCGACCTCGCCGAGGGCGTGATGCATTCGGTCGAGGTCGGCCCGGAGGTGTCCTACCAGGCGATGACCTTCAAGTGGACGACTGTCGAGGCGCAATTCGGCCTGGCCGCGCGGGTGATGGCCGCGGCGTCGCTCGAATACGATTACGCCGAGGAACCGGGGCCGTCGCAGACCAACGATTTCACCGGCGCGGACTTTCCCGGCTTCGCCGTGCACGTGGGCGCGGGCGGCGACCTGATGCGCGGCGAGCACGTGCTGCTGGGTTGGATGGCCCGCTTCTATTGGGGTCGTTACGAACTGGAAAGCGACGACAAGGTCGTCTTCGGACACAATCCGATCACCGTCGATTGCGACGAGGAGATGGCCTTGAACGTCTATTCGCTGCTGATCGGCGTGCGGTTGCGCATCTATCCGGTTTCCTCGGCACGGGTGGCCAAATGAAACGCGCCGCCGCCCTGTGTCTGACGATCCTGCTGCTGGCGACGGTCGCGGCGTGGGCGGACGACAAATGGGAGATCGAGGCGGGCACGGTTCAGTTGCGCGACTTCACCCGAAAGGTGGCGCAGGCCACCGGGCGCGTGGTGATTTTCGGGGCGGACTTCGGCGGCGAGATCGAACTGCAGCCGGCCGGTCCGTTCAATAAAGAACAGTTGTGGAACTACCTGCTGGCGACGCTCGACAGCCAGGGCTGGGGCGTCGTGCTGCAGGGGGACATCGCGCGGGTGGTCAAGCTCGACGAGATGGCGACGCAGGGCGTGCCCGAGGTGGTCATGACCGAGCCGCCCACGCCCGTGCCGGCCGCGACGGTCACGGTGACCTTCGAGCTCAAGCACGCCGAGGCCGGGGCGATCGCCATGCAACTGCAGCGCCTGGCCGGACCCGGCGGGCGCGTGGTCGGCCTGCCGGGGCAGAACAAGGTCGTGGTGGTCGACACGGCCGCGAACGTCGAGCGCATGCGGCAGGTGGTCGAGCGGCTCGATCGCGCGGGCGAAGCGGAGAAGATCGACGTGGTGCGCCTGCGCAAGGCCGACCCGGAGGTTATGGCCGAGATCCTGCGGCGGGTGTTCACCGACTATCGCATCGACGGTGCGATGGTGCGTCAACGCAACAGCGCCGGCGGGCTGATCGTGGTGACCGAGCCGCATTCGCGCACGGTCGTGCTGCGCGGCAACGAGCGCGACGTCAACGGCGCCAAGGCGCTGGCGACCAGGTTGGACAACATGGACGATCCGGTCGTCATGCTGCGCCGGTTGCGCAACGCCCGCACCGAGGAACTGGGCGATTTGCTGCGCGAGATCGTGCGTTAGCGACGGAAGCGCCGCTGGTTTTCGGCGGCGAATCCCGATATGATGCCGGTGGCGGAACGGACCAACTACGGTAGGGGGAGCGGCGAGTTTGGTGCAATGGATTTTATGCGTCTCCGGTGATCGCCAAATCGCGGTGGAATTGCGCGAGCAGTTGCGCCGCATGCGCTTTCGCGCCGAAACGGCCGGGGGCATCACCGAGGCGCTGGAGATAATCAAAAAAAGACTGCCCACCTTGATGGTGGTCGATTTTCATCTGGTCGACGGCTCGGGCCTGGAACTGCTGCGGCAGGTGTGCCGGGACGAGCGCGCCGCGCGCATTCCCGTGCTGATGCTGGCCACGCCGATGCAGTCCGAGCACTACCGCCATCGGTCGATCCGGCCCGCGCCGCAGGAGTGGGTCGACAAGCCGGTCGACGACGAGCGCCTGGCGCACGCCGTGTCGCGCTGGGTGGGCGTCGAGGTCAAAAGCCGCCTGCTGCCCGAAGAGCCAAAGTTCGATCACCTGACGCGTCTGCCCGACGACGGCTCGTTCTCCGAAGTGCCCTTCGCGCGCGTGCTGGTGCTGGCCGGACGGCGCGGCTGCGGCCGGCTGCGCATCGAGCGTCCGGGGCAGTGGATGGAAATCTGGATGGAGAAAACGTGCATCGGCGCGATCTCCAGTTCCTACCTGCCCGGCAACAGCCTCGGCGAACTGCTGGTGAAAAACGACGTGCTCAGCCGCTACGCCGTGCGCGAGGGCATGAGCCGCCTGCAACCCGGGCAGCGCCTGGGCCGATGGCTGGTGGAAAACGGCCTGCTGACCGAGGACGAGCTCAACGGCGAGCTGCAAAAACACGTGCTGGACAAACTGTCGGTCGCCTTCTCGTGGCGCTGGTATGAGGGCTTGTGGAGCTACATCCCCAACGACCAGGCCAACGGCGCGCAACTGCGTTGCGAAGTCGACCTGCGCAATTTGATCTTCGAAGGCATCGGCCGCTATTACGACCGCGACCGGCTGGAGATGATCTTCTCCAAACGCGAACGGCTGCGCCGCGCGCTGATTCCCATGACCCCGCACATCGACGACCTGCCCGTCGCCGCGCGTCGGCTGCTCAAATCCGCCGACGGCCGCTCGAGTTCGGTGACCGTGCGTGAGCGCTCGGGCATGGAGGTCCGCCGCTTCTACCAAACCCTCTATGCGCTGTGGGTGCTGGACCTGGCCCGCTTCGGCGACCCGGTCAAAGGCGAAGACCCCCGCCGTCTGCGCGACGAGGAAATCTTCCTCGACCACGACGAAACCATCGGCCACCGGCGGTAGAAATCCCAATTTCCCCCTATGTTATGAAAAGCCCCTCCTTCTGTACATAAGCAGGGAAAGCGAATTTCGCCCCTATTTTTTTCCTGTTGATGGGATAAAGGAAAAATTTTTCTGACTTGACTTTTTTAGCCGAAATTATAATGATTTTTACAGTCCAGTGCCGCTGGTCGGCTTGATAGGGTTCGCCCCGCTGGACTTCATCTCTTTAAAAAGAGATCTCATCAATCATTGATTCGATTTCTTCCGCAATCTTCATCAATGGACTTTCTGGAGGAAAGACTTTAATGCCATCCAATTTGTAGGCCGATGTATTTGTCGAGTTGTAAACTCTCGGAAGGATTTTTAATAAATAAGGATATTGGGGTTTGTTGTGTTGAAAAGCATGATAAAAATTATATGAAACGAAATCCGCTAACTGGACGCCATTTGATAATTCGCTTCGTACGAAAAGAGGCATTTCGATAAGATGATCGAGCTTTAATCCTGATGATGCTTGGGTTTTCAATAAAAATGCGTGTTTTTCGGCCAGGCTTCGATTTACCTGAACGCTGATATCATCTCTGATGAAAATAACCTTATGGCGATCATGGCATTCTCGAATATAGTTTTCCACCCGTTCAATCAACAATTCCCATGCCTTACGGTGCAATTTATCAGCGGTAAAATGGGGTAACAGTTTCTGTTTGTCGATAATCACTGCAAAAATTGCCATTTTCGCAAGATCGATTTGTTCGTAACAAAGGTTTACTAGACCGGTTAGGTCTTCGTCGGATAATTCATTTAGAAAGGGACGACTTTTTCTCGATTTGGGGATTCGAATCCAGGAAGATTTTAATTCGCAATCAGTAATATTAAATAGAAGACCTTTGGTTTGGGCTAGTTTCTGTTTTAACCATTCTTTTCGTCGATCGATGGCGCCGGAAAATTTGGGCCATTTATGATCTAAAACACAAATTGCGGAAAGTACAAAAATCGATGATTTTTCTTTTTCATTTGCACTCTGTTTGCAATCCAGGTTGCCCGATTCATCGACATAACAAAGATACACAAAACTCCCCCATGTTTTTAGACATTATAAAAATCACTCTACATTTAACAATTATTAGTGAAAAAGAAAAGAATAATATATTTACTTATCCCGAAGTTTTTAATCCGGTTGTGAACTGTCCTTTTTTTTATTTAAATCCCGCTTCCCGGGCCTGGGCATAAGAAGCGGGGATCGATTTCGCGTCAGTAGACGATGATATCCTGCAGCCAGAAGGCTTCGCTGACAGCCGAATTACCATCCTGTAAACACAAAACCGCTTTTGGGACTATTCAAGATTGCTCGATATGGGAGGATAACTATTTTTAACGAAAACAAGGCGGCGACCGGAGTTGAACCGGTGTATGGAGGTTTTGCAGACCTCTGCCTTACCACTTGGCTACGCCGCCAACAAAAAAAGCGGGAAACAGGATTTGAACCCGCGACCCCCGCCTTGGCAAGGCGGTGCTCTACCACTGAGCTATTCCCGCATTTCGTCCGCAAATTGTCAAACAGGGAGCAGAAATATCAGGTAATCCGGCCTAAATGTCAAGTGGTTTTTTTCTCGATGAAAAAGAAGTGGTTTCCGGCGCTTCGGCGCTTGTCAGCGGCCGATCTTCTGCTTTAATGAGGGGCGTAACCGTCAGAAAATGCAAGGAGCCGCGCGATGATCGAACTGACTTTCCGCAACGGTGTGCCGATGTTCACCCTGGAACATTTCGAAACCGATTTTGCCGACCGCCATCTGGTGCACGGCGTGATCGCCAAATGGGCCAAGGAGCGCGCCGATCATCCGGCGTTGATCTTCCCCGAAACGGGCAAACAGTACACGTACAAGGAGTTCGATCAACAAACCACGGCCATCGCGCTCAAGCTGCTGGACATGGGATTGCGCAAGGGCGATTTCTTCGCGACCAGCCTGCCGTATCTCGCCGAGCACATTTTCCTGGAATACGCCTGCTTCAAGATCGGCGTGATCCACGCCCCGCTGGATTTGCGCCTCAAGGGGCCGGAGGTCGTGCGCTCGCTGGATCTGATCAAGGCCAAGGCCTTCGCTTTCCTGGGCAAGACGGCCGTGGCGGACTTTGCGCCGTTGGGCCGGGCGGTGATGGACAATTGCGGCTACGTCGAGCATTTCGTGCAATTCACCACGCCGGAAGAGACGATCGACGGCGCGGTGTCGGTCTACGACATCGGCGCGGACGCGATGCGGCTGGCCAAAGAGGCGCTGGCCGATCCACAGAATCCGCTGCTCAAGCGGTTCCTGGCCGCGACGGCGGCGGTGAACGAAAACGACGGCTGCCAGGTGATCTACACGACCGGCTCGACCGGTCTGCCCAAACCGGCGCTGTTGTCGCACCGCAATATCCAAAGCCAGTGCATGTGCCTGGGCGGCGCCTTCGACATCGGAGCCGACTCGCGCATGCTGGTCAACCTGCCCCCCTCGCACGTGGGCGGCCAGGCCGAACAGTTGATGACCCCGCTGTTTCGCGGCGGCACGGCCGTCGTGCTGCATATTTTCAATCCGGAAAAGACGCTCGAGGTCATCCAGAACGTCAAGGTCGACAGCTTCGGCCAGATTCCGGCCCTGTTCGCGATGGAGTGGCGGCTGCCGAACTACGCGTCTTTCGACTTGTCGTCGCTCAAATTCGCGCTCTACGGCGGTCAGCAGGTGACCCGCCAGTTCCTCGAACAGCTTTCGCAGATGGCCCCCAAGTTCGGCACCGGCCTGGGCCTGACCGAAACGGGCGGCTTCGTCACCTACACGCCGCTGGACGGCACGGTCGAGGATATCCTCGCGGGCGTCGGCTACGACATGCCGGTCACGCCGATGACCATCCGCCGCCCGATGCGCCCCGACGGCACGGCGGGCGCGGAACTGCCCGACGGCGAACCGGGGGAAATCTGCTTCGCGGGTCCGCAAATTTTCATCGCCTACGTCAACAACGAGGAAGCCTACCGGGCGACAGTGTCCACCGACGGCGTCTGCTACACCGGCGACCTGGGCTACAAGGACGAAACAGGGCTGCATTTCTCGGGCCGCAGCAAACTGGTGATCAAGCCCAAGGGATACCAGGTGCACCCGGCGCAGATCGAGGAGCACTTCGCCGCGTTGACCGAGAAGGTCGCCGCCTGCGCCGCGGTGGGCGCGCAACACGACGTGTTCACCGAAGGCGTGATCCTGTTCGTCGAGCAAAAACCCGGCGCGAACCTGACCGTCGCCGACCTGGAGGAACACGCGAAGGGCATCGCCGCCTACATGCGCCCGGCGCACTACGTGATCCTCAACCCGGGCGAATTCCCCCTCAACCGCGTGGCCAAAACCGACTACGTGCTGCTCAAGAAGCAGGCCAAGGACGAGGTCGACAAGCTGCGCAAAGAAGGCGGCTGGGACCAGTAACCAGGAATAACCAGGAATAATTCCTGGACCTGACATTATCATCATTGTGCGTTGCCTCGGCCGGCGCGGTAGGACCGCGCGTGGGGGCTTTTCTGTGTGCCACACTTTTGGCGAAGCCAAAGGTGTGCTGTCTTAATATTGTCATTCCGATTTCGTACATGAAACAAAGGGATCTCTCCACTCCGCTTCGCTTCGGTCGAGATGACAGACTTTTCCTCATGCCCGTGCAGGCGGGCATCCGGAACCGGTCGATATCCTTCCCAACCATTTTCCACCAGTCGGCAACCCGCCCTCCTTGACATGAAAATAATTTCTATGGTTGCATAGGATTGTGCGATTGGAATTGCGCGGCCGCCTTAACGGCGTCAGCATTCCATCCAGGGAGGCACAAATGAAGGCTACATGGATGATCCTACCGCTTGTGCTGATCGGCTTCCTATCATTGATTCTCCTTTCCTCCTGCACGTGCGACGACGATGATGACAACGACAACGATGATGTCGCCGATGACGATACGCCCGATGACGACGATTCCACCGACGACGACAACGACACGAACGACGACGATACGATCGACGATGACGACACCCTCGACGATGACGACGACACCTATGTCGATCTGACGAGCGGTCCGGTGGATTGCAACGAATTGCCGTCGGTAAACTGGCCGCCAATGGACGATCCCGGCCTGCCGACCTGCGAACCCTACGTTGAGGGCGAACGCATCTTCCAGCTCAACAACTTCGCCGACCACGGTTTTTCGGGAGTCGCCTGGAGACAGTACGATTTATTTGACAACCTGCCGGCGACCTGCACCGTTTCGCTTTTCGACAAACTCATGACGGTCGATTGCCCCGACAATTTGTTTTGGGGCCAATGGCTGGATCCGACCGGCAACTTTGCCGTCACGTCGGGACAGACCGTTCAGGTTGCCGCCTACCGCGACGAAAACGACGACTGGTGCGGCAATATCTGGCTGATAATGTACGACAATGCCGATAAGATTGTTTTTTTCGAATCGAACTATGAAAGAATGCCCGTTCAGCAAGCCGGTCCGGTTACGCTCGACATCGAGGGAGGCAGCGTCTGTCAATACGATCCGGCGACGGCGCCTCCGGACGTCTCCACCTTCTATACGTGGACCTCGACGTTCAATACGGGCCTGGTCGGCGCCTTCGACGATTTTTGTTTCGTCATCGCGGGTGCGCCGGAAAAATTTTCGTCGACGGACGGCCGGTACGAAGTCTCGTTGATCAACGCCGTGCGCGGTCGAGTCGAGCACGAGGAAGATCTGGAGTGCCTGCCCAGAATGGTCGAACTGCAGATCGCGTTCACCGGGCAGGAATAATACCCGCTATCGGGAATTGCGTTATCCTCACTCCGTCTGCGGCGGCTCCGTGGCGGGCTCGCAGTACTTCCTCATGAGCTTCCAATAGCGAAGATAGCTTGGCGGCTCATAGTCGATCAGCGGATAAACGACCTTCATCAACTCGAGCGAAACTATTTCATACGCCCGCTCCGACAGGTAAAGCGGATCGAGAAACGGCTCGTCGTATTCGCGCACGGCCTCGCGCAGGTCGACGAAGCGCACGCCCTTGGCCTGCGCGACCTCGCGCATCAGCCCGGCGTGGAAGGGATCGAAAAACTCGCCGTACAGCGTGGGATAGGGCGCGAAGATCATCTCGATGCCGTGCTCGCGGCCCAGGTCGACAAACTGCTCGAGCACCTGGCGGTCGGTCGGCTCGATCGTGTTTTGCGGCTGCCGGGCCACCGTCGTTTCGACCATCGCCCGCACGTAGTTATCCGCCTCGATGTCCATCTGCCGCCGCCAGCGCCAACGGGCCAGCGCGCTGACGTGCAGCAGCGCGGGCAGCCAGCGCGGTCCGTCAATCGCATGGTCCAGCAATTCCTTGTCCAGCGGCTGCGTGGGCAGCGCCTTGAGCCTGGGGTACATCAGCCGCGCGAGCGCGCCGCGTTGTTCGTTGCGGCCGATAAACAAAACGACATATTCGGGCTTCTCAAATTGCGGAAGCAAAACTTCCTGAAAAAACACCAACGCCTGATAGCTGTTGACGTAACTGCGCGCAAAGGAATCGAATTGGTCTTCCAGTTTGACATAATGGCCGACCAAGGCGGCCGGCCAACCATAAATCCGTAATCCTCGATTCATCCCGTCGAGATTCGTATCGTGTTGCAATTGCCAGATGATCTCGTCGCCGTGATAGACAAATCGCTCGGATTGCAGGGGCCGACGGTAGAACCTGTCATGGACGCCCACCGCCAGCAGGTATTCCGCGGCCGCCAAAATCAGCACCAGGCTCAGCAGCGGCCGTAGCACGTAGCCACCCCGCATCACCCCGTGCGTCATCAGGATGCCGCAGAAGGTCATCAGGCAAAGCACCCAACTGAGAATCTCCCAGGCGTCGTCTTTCAGCACAATGTAAAACAGGTGAAATAGGATCGCCCACCCCAGACAAGCCATGGCGATCAACGGACGCAACCGGGTGACGAGCGTCAAAACGACCGCCACGACGGCCGCGCCGAAAAACCAAACGTGGTCGAACCGAAAACGGGAATCCTGGTTGAGGGATATCAGATAAAAGACGACCAGGCCGACAGCCACCAGCGCCGCGGCCGACAGCCAGTCGCGCCACGCAGGTTGGCGCGGCGAAAACACGTCCGGCTCGAACATCGAGGCGAACAGCGGCAGGCTCAGCGCGCGTGTGCCGATCACCGCGCCGACCAGCGCCAGCCACGGGATTTCGGCCAGCGGACGCGGGCTGTAAGCGTAGACGATCAAGATCGACGCGTAGCCCAAGGCGATCCACACGCCCGGACGATCCAATCCGACTTCGATCCACACGCCCCGTTCCAGCAGGAACAAAAACAAGACGATGAGCGAGGCGATGAAATACGCCGCGTACGGCCAATAGGACGCTTGCTGGCGCGTGGCGATGCGTCCGTCGCGCGTGGTGACGACCACCTCGTCGAGCCGCACCGGCGCGTAGCCGACGAAAAACCGCACCGGTCCCGTCCGGTAGTCGGCCGGATGGCGACCGATCTCGCGCCCGTTGAGTTTGGCGATCACCTCGCCGCCGTCCTGCCGCAACGATACGGCGAAGGACAGGTAATCTTCCGCCGCGTCCTCCCAGCGCCACGCCGGCGCCATGCCCGGTGCGCGGTACCAGCCGATGCGCTTGTAGCCCAGGCTCGCGCTGTGGCCCAGGCCGAAGCAGACCGTCTCCTCCTCGCCCAGGCACGCGTACAGGATACTGTCGGGAATGGCGTAGGCCGAGAAGGTCAGCTCGAAAGTTTCGTCGGCCGGATCGGCATGCGATTCGTTGACGGTCACCTTGCTCTCGGCGTCGATCAGCGGCATCCACGAACCGCGCGGTTTTTCGCGCCGCCAGCTAGAAAAGTAATCCGGCTCTTCCGGATGCAGCGGCTCGATGGTCAGCGTGTCGCGGTCCGCGTCGGCGGTGCGGTTCATCGTGACCATGAAGGCCATGATGCCCGCGCCGACCAGCGCCATGATCAACAGCACGGCCACGACCAGCGACCGGCCCATCAGCGGCTCCCGCGATGCAGGGATGTCTCGCGAAGTTTCACGCGCACTCCGTAAGGATGAATGCGGGTATGGTACAGGATTTCGTTGCGGTTATCCAACGGACGGAATGCTCAGTTGCCGAAGTCGGGCGCGGGCTCCTGCGGCGGTTGCGGCGTGGGCACTTCGATCAGCGGCGGCGTGGGCGAAGCCGGCTCCGGCGTGGGCGCATCGGCCGGCGCGGTTGCGGGCGGCGGCGGTTCGTCGGTCGTCTCCTCGCTCGCGACGACCACCGGCGCGGCGGGCAGGTAGCGGCGCGGATCGACCGGCACGTCGTGCAGGCGCACTTCGTAATGCAGATGCGCCCCGGTGCTTTGGCCGGTGCTGCCCACGCGGGCCATCTGCTCGCCCTCGCGCACCGTCTGGCCTTCGAGCACCAGCGCGCGGCTCAGGTGACCGTAGTGCGTGGTCAGGCCGTGACCGTGGCGCAAAACGAGATACTGTCCGTAGATCGGCACTTCGCCGACGAACAACACGAAACCGTCGGCCGGCGCATAGACGGGCGTGCTGATCGGCGCGGCGATGTCGATGCCCGGATGAAACTCGCGGCGGCCGGTCAGCGCCTCGGGACGCGGGCCGAATTCGCTGGTCACCCAACCGCGCACCGGCCACGCGGCGGGCAGCGCCAGCGTGTCGATGAAATCGGGCGCAAAAAAGCGATCGACCGGCGCCAGTTCGATCAACCGCTTATCGAGTTTCATCGGCAGATCGGCGTCGGCCAGATCGGCGTCCGCCCAGTCGATGCCGCTCTCCGGCGCGCGCGTTCCGCCGGATCCCTTGGCCAGCGCCGCGGTCATCTCGCGCAGCTCGCGCTTGTCGCCGAGGTAATCGACCAACACCCCGACGCCCAGCACGAGCAGTATAACCGCCGCGGCCAGCATACCGCCGAGCATCCGGCCGGTCACGCGCACCTTTCGCGCCTTGCCCGATTCGGCGAGAATCAGTAGGGTGAAATTCGGCAGTTTGCGTCCCGGTCGCGCCACGCATTATCTCCCGGAAAAACAATGGCGGTACCGTAGCCGAGCGCATCGCTCTTGGCAAGCGCCGCATCGGGGCAAGCGCTGGAGAAATAACGGAATAACCGATTTGCCGCCGCCGGGCGCAGCCCCTTGCCAGCTTGCACTTGGCGCGTTACAGTCGGTCCGCTTTCGATCATCGATATCCGGCAGGCGATATGCGGCCGGCGATTTTTTTGCGAAGGAGAAGACAAGCCATGAGTAAACGTCGTAGTTGGGCCGAGCCCTTCAAAATCAAGGTTGTCGAGCCGATCAAAATGACCACCCGCGAATATCGCGAGCGTTGCATCAAGGAAGCCGGATACAACACGTTCCTGCTCAAGAGCGAAGACGTGTACATCGACCTGCTGACCGACTCGGGCACCGCCGCCATGAGCGACTGGCAGTGGGCCGGGATGATGGTGGGCGACGAAGCCTACGCGGGCAGCAAGAACTTCTACAATTTGGTCGACGCGGTGCAGAAGGTCTACGGCTACAAGTACGTGGTGCCGACCCACCAGGGCCGCGCCGCCGAGCACATCATGAGCCAGATCCTGATCAAAGAAGGCGACATCGTGCCCGGCAACATGTACTTCACCACGACCAAGCTGCACCAGGAGCTGGCCGGCGGCAAATTCGTGGACATCATCGTCGACGAGGCGCACGATCCGCAGAGCACCTACCCGTTCAAGGGCAACATCGACCTGGACAAACTGAAGTACTGGATCGACAAGGTCGGCGCGGACCGCATTCCCTACGTCAGCTTCGAGGGCTGCGTGAACATGGCCGGCGGTCAGCCGGTGAGCATGCAGAACTTCCGCGAGGTCTACGAGCTGTGCGGCAAGCACGGCATCAAGGTGATGTTCGACGCGACGCGCATGGCGGAAAACGCGTGGTTCATCAAGCAGCGCGAGCCGGGCTTCGAGGACAAGTCGGTCGCCGAAATCCTCAAAGAGATGGCCGGCTACTCCGACGGCTGCACCATGTCGAGCAAGAAGGACCACCTGGTGAACATCGGCGGTTTCCTGGCGATGAACGACGAGGAGTTCTGCCTCGCCGCGCAGAACATGGTGGTCATGTACGAAGGCCTGCACACCTACGGCGGCATGGCCGGTCGCGACATGGAAGCGGTGGCGCGCGGCATTTTCGAATGCGTGCAGGACGATCATCAGCGGGCGCGCATCGGCCAGACCGAATACCTGGGCAACAAACTGCTGGATGCGGGCATTCCGATCGTCGAGCCGATCGGCAGCCACGCGGTGTTCCTGGACGCCAAGCGCTTCTACGATCACCTGCCGCGCGAGCAGTTCCCCTCGCAGACGCTGGCGGCGGACCTGTACGTCGAAAGCGGCGTGCGGGCGATGGAACGCGGCGGCGTGTCGGCCGGGCGCGATCCGGAAACCGGCGAGAACCTGTTCCCGAAACTGGAACTGGTTCGCCTGACCCTGCCGCGGCGCGTGTACACCCAGGCGCACATGGACGTCACCGCCGAGGCGGTCATCGAGGTGTACGAGCATCGCCACGAGGCGAAGGGCCTGAAGTTCGTCTACGAGCCCAAGTACCTGCGCTTCTTCCAGGCGCGCTTCGATAAGGTCGAGTAGACCGCATCGTTTGAAACACCGAGGGCGGTCTCCGGGCCGCCCTTTTTATTTAAGTGAGGTGTATCAGTGTATTTCACTGTTATGCTCGCTCATTTCATTCGTTCGCAAAACAGTGCCACCCGCCGATAATTAAGTATGGTGTCCCTTAATTAGATCCTTCATTTGCGTGCATTCGCCGTTCGAAATTCCGCATTGAAAAATCGTTCGGTCATTCCTTGACGAGCAGATACGCCAGCGTGCCGGTTTCCTTGAAGCCGGTGACGAACAGGTCGGTCAGCGCGCCCTCGCCGAAGTACAGGTCGACGCGCCCCGGGCCTTTGATCGCCGCGCCGGTGTCGGCGTCGCAGACCAGCCGCGTCGCCTGGCGGTAGGCAATGTCGCCGGCGGGCGTTTTGTACGCCTCGCGGTAGGAGATCAGCCCGACCAGCCCCGCGCCGTAGTACGCCTTATCGGTGGCGATGGCGCGCAGCGGCGTCAGCGGCAAGCCGGTCATGCCCATGGGCGGAGTGTCGCTGAATTTGAAAAAGATAAACCGCGGATTGCGCCGGAAAAAGCGCATCGCCGTTTCCGGATTCGCCGCCAGGAAGCGCCGCAGGCCGAAGTAGCCGCCGGGGCGTTGCGCCGCGGGCACTTCCTTCATGATGTCGCGCTCGACCGACACGAACGGGTAGCCGTTGTGCCCGGCGAAGATCAGCGTTTTGCGCGAACCGTCGGCCTGTACGGCCAGCGCGCCGCCCTGGATCTGCGCGTAGTAATACTCGCTGAGGTTGTCGGTGTAGCCGATCGCCAGACGGTCGAGATTGTACGCGCCGTCGTAGATCTGCGCGCGGGTGGGCGCGGCGGTCAGTTGGCCGTTCACCCGGCGGAACACCTTGCCCTTGGATTCGAACAGGTCGCGCGGCCGTCCCAGCACGGGCACGGTGAACGCGCCGCCCTTCGTCGGGCGCATGTTCAGCAGCGGCGTGTGATAACCGGTGAACACCGCCGGCGTGCTTACTGTGACGATCTCGAAGTCGCTCGACAAACGCTGCGCGAATTCCGGCTTGCCGTGATAGGCCAGGGTCAGCTTGCGCAGATGCCGCACGGTATTCAGTGCGCGTTGTCCGGACACGCGCCGGCCTTGCAGACGCAACGAATGCTTAGCGCGCTTGAGCAGGTATTTTTCCTGTCGGTCCAGCGCCAACAGCAGCGAACGCACGTCGCCGTCGTCGCGTACCACCGGCGGCGGACCGGCCAGGGCGGGCCAGGCCGTCGTGAGCAAAACGATCAGTAGCAATAATTTCCGGCGCAGCATGCGCGCATTCTACCCGCGCGATTAATCTGCTACAATCCGCGATTGGAGGAACGCATGTTCGGACTGGGCGCCACCGAATTGCTGCTGATCGCCGTCGTCGTGCTCGTGCTGCTGATGATGGGCAAGTTGCCCGACGTCGCGCGCAAGGCCGGCGGGGCGTATCGCACCTATCGGCAAGTCGAGCGCGACGTGCACAAGGCGGCCGATCCGCGCACGTGGATCGACGCGGCGGTCGAAGACGACGACGAAACCAGGTCACCCAAGCACGATTGAATTCCCGCATGAAAAAACGTTGGTTGATTCTAATACTCCTCGCGGTGCTCTTGTGCGCGGCGCTGATCGCCCGCGTGATCTGGAAGGGCGGCTTCGTCCAGCGCGTGGAGGCGACCGCCGCCACCAACGCGGTCGACGCGAAGCTCAACCTGCCCTATTGGGACAATCCGGCCGCCGACGGCAAACATCAACTCGACCTATACCTGCCGCGCGGCGCGACCGGCGAACCGCTGGTGACGATCTTCCACGGCGGCGCTTGGGCGCGGGGCGATCGCACAATGCGGCCGATCGTCGAGATCGCCCGCTGGTTCGCCGCCCGGGGCGTGGCCGCCGCGGCGGTGAGCTATCGGCTCGCCCCCGAGTTCAAGCCCGAAGCCCAGGCCGATGACGCCGCGCACGCTACGCTGTGGTTGGCCAATCACGCGGCGGAATACGGCTACGATCCGCGGAAAATCTTCCTGCTCGGCCACAGCGCGGGCTCGCACCTGGCCGCGTTGATCGCCTGCGACCGCACTTACCTGGATGCCCTGGGCGCGCCGCCGACCCTGCCCGCCGGCGTGGTTGCGCTCGCCCCGGCCATCGATATGCGCCCCACCGACGAGAAAATCAGCCCGGTGATTCGCCAGATGATCCACAACGTGTTCGGCGACGATCCGGCCTATCGCACCAAGCTGTCCCCGGCGGTGTACGCCCACGCGGGCTGCCCGCCGTTTCTGTTTGTCGTCGGTTCGGGCGACCACCTGGTGCCCGTGCCGCCGGTGGAGCGTTTCGCCGCGTCGTTGCGCGCCGCCGGCACGTCCGCGACGATGATCACTGTGCGCGGCCGCGGTCACATCGACCTGTTCCACGACATGGTCTCTCCCGGCGACCGGTCGGGCGAAGCCGCGCTGGCGTTCATCCGCGAGTCGGTCGGCAGATAACGATATTATTTCACTTAACATTCTTTAAATGATGTGCGATCCTGTCGTTTATAGGAGGGTCCGACCATGGCGCGCATCCTATTTTTATTGAGCCTCGCGGCGCTCGTCTTCGCCTGTTTCGCCTGCGCCGACGACGATGACGACGACAACGACGACGCTTCCGACGACGATAACGACAACAACGATGACGACGACGATGACGATACCGACGACGATCTGGACGACGATCTGGACGACGACACCGTCGACCCGACTCCCAACATGACGGTCGCTTACCTGGACGGTGGTGATCTGGGCTTCAATCAATATTGGTTCGCCGTCGCGCCCGATGGCGCGGCGCATTTGGCCTCGTTGCACAGCGCCGCGATGGTTTTGTCAAGCAAAGCGGCCGACGAGGAAGAATGGACCCGCCAAACTCACGATCTGTTCGTGCAGCATCCGGCGATCGCCGTCGACGCCGACGGACATACGCACCTGGTTTATCTGCTGGCCGACGGGCAACATCTTGTGTACGCTACCGACCGCTCCGGTCAGTGGCAGGCGACGAAAATCGGCTCCACCGCCGAGTTCATCATGCCGCTGTTGGTCGCCGCCGACGGCGCCGGGCGCGGACACGTCGCCTACCTGGACGCCGCCGGCGACGACAATCCGACCGTCAAATACGTCGTCATCGACGGGGAAACGGTGACCAAGCAATCCGTGGCCAAATGCATCGGCTTCCCAATGTCGCTGTCCATGGCCGTCACGCCCGACGGCACGGCGCACCTGACGTTTTACGATCCGGAGGAACGTCTGATCTACGCCGACAACGCGGACGGCGAATGGGCGTTCTCGACCGTCGCCTCGCAATACGACGCCGGGGGAACGTCGCTGGCCGTCGACGAAAACGGCGTTGTGCACATCGTGTACCAGGACGTCTTGGATCTCACCTGGGCCACCCGGAACGGTTCATTGTGGGAGAAACGCTCGCTGGAACTGAATGGAACCTATTTTGGCGCCTATCAGCCGCGCTTGGCTGCCGGCCCCGACGGTCGTTTCGTGCTGTTGTATATTGAATATTGGGAAGACCCGAAAGAAGCTACCAAAGGTTGGTGCACGTTAAAAATGTATCATAACCTCGACAGTGACTGGACCGTCGAGGAGGTGGATCCCATCAGTGAACAGATAATCATCATCCCGCCGGCCTTTGACGAGGATGGGAACGTTCACTTCGTCGAGTACGACGGACAAACCATCATTTACCGCACCAATCGCGGCGGAAGCTGGCAAAGCGAAACCGTCGAGGAAAAGGGTGAGGTGCTCGGCGCGATCGCCAAAACCCATGCCGACGGTACGCCGGAATTGGTTTACATCAAACAGTACGAGCTTTGGTCGGCCGACGAAACGGACGGTCAATGGACCTTCACCCAATTTCTCAGCGACGCCGACGACACGCCGGACCTGGCGATCGCCGCCGACGATACGCTGCACCTGGCCTACCACGATTACGCCTGCAATAAGCTGTTATACGCAAAAAATCCCGGAGGAATCTGGCGCAGCGAAACGGTGATCGAGCCTTTCTGGCCCTTTATCGGCGAAATCCCCTCCCTGGCGCTCGACAGCCAAAGCCGCCCGCACATCGTCATGGCGCGCGGCGGCTCGGGCGCGAACGACGGACTTTTCTATCACCGCAAAGTCGGCAACCAATGGTTGACGGAGAAGGTCCGGGAAGGCGGCTCCAACTGGAATAACACCCTGTTGTTGGATGCGCAGGACAACGCCTACATCGTGTTTATCGACAGTAAGGCTACCGACATCATGCTCGCCGACAACCGTAGCGGCGCCTGGACGTTCACGACCTTCGACGACGCCTACTCCCTCGACCGTTCCAGCAATGCGCTGTGGGACGGTGACGCCTTGCTGGTCGCATATTTCGGCATCACTGAAATGCCGTCGATGGCTGTGAAGCTGGCGCGCTATGAAAACAACGCGTGGGAAACGCAGACGGTCGATACCGATTTCATCTTCGAGGACGGTTTGGCCTTCGCGCGCGATTCGCAAGGATACCTGTACCTGCTTTACGTCGCCGCTTCCGACGGCAGCCTACGCCTGCTCCACAACCGCAGCGGGTCGTGGAAAGCGCAGACGATCGCCCTTTCGTTGGAAGAACCGCAAATCCACTCGACCCTGATTGTCAACGAGCAAGCCAAAACGGTGCGGGCCGCGTTTGTCGCCGACGAGGCGCTGTGGTCGGTCACGTTCAACCTGGATGAAGAATCGAACGGCCGCTAAAAATTCAGCATCATCCCGGAACTCCGATAAAAATCCCGCAGTCGAAAAAACGATAAACCCCGAATTTCCAATAATATTGCGGTGAACCAATGCGTATTGATCGGCACGGTTTTTGCTGGTTACTATAATTTCTGTGGAGGGAGGGGAATAGTGAAGAGCGGTCTGATTATTCTGTTGGGTCTTTTAATGACCTTCTTCCTCCTCGCCTGCCCGCCGGATGATGACGACGACAACGACGATTCCACCCCCACCGACGACGACAACGACGATTCCACCCCCACCGACGACGACACGACCGACGATGACGATACGACCGACGATGACGACACGACCGACGATGATTCAGTCGATGATGACACGATCGATGATGATACGATCGATGATGACACGGTCGATGACGACACCGGCGACGATGACACCGGCGACGACGACACGGTCGAGCCTTCGCTGCGCCGGTTGGCCCTCGGCGGATTGGCCGACGCGAAAGACACGGCCTTGTTCTTTGCCGACGGCGAGCCGCAAATCGCCGTGAACCGCGGCAACCAATTATGGTTGTATTCACGCGCCGGCAAAGACTTCACCCCAACGGTTCTCGACGATTACATCGACACGCCGCTGCGCATCGTCGACCAGGCTGGCCTGGTGCACCTGGTGTACATGAATACCGACGAACGCGGCTTCACCCATGCCGTTTTGACCGGCGATCAATGGACGCTGACTTTATTGCCGGTGCCCACGCCGCACGCCGCGCCTCGCTTGTCCGCAGCCGTCGATAGCGCCGGGCGACTGCATCTGGTTTATGTCAACGAAGACGAATCCCAATATTTGTACGCGTACGACGACGGCGCACAGTGGATCGTCGAGAACATCGAACTGCCCGAGCCGCTCAAGTCGGTTCAATGCTTTTATTGTTTCCTCGCGTTGGACGGCGACGATCAACCACATGTGGTCTGCCTGGATTTGTTGATCGCCGTTTACTACGCCGACCACTCCACCGGTTCATGGGATTGGGAACTGGCGAGTTGGGACGGCGACACCAACGTCGGTTTTTCCTTCCTGCTCGACGACGCGGGCAACGCGCACCTGGCCTACTACGCCTGGCACGAATACATGCCGGATCCATACAATTACCTGGCCTATACGACCAACAAATCCGGCGCCTGGACGACCGAGGAAATCGAGCCGCTGCTCGCGGAGTATCCCTTCTCCGGCGCCATGACCTTCGACGCCGAGGGAAAGGTGCACCTGGTTTATCGTCAGAAACTTCACGGCTTCAAGCATGCCGTCAACGACAACGGCGATTGGCAGATTGAGGACATCGGCGAAGACGGCGGGTTCGGCATCTCGCTGCGGATGAACGACGGCGTGTTGCACGTCGCCCATACCGGCGAGGGCGGCCTTTATTACTCGCACCGGACGGGCGGCGCGTGGCAGACGACCTTGGTCGAGCGGATCCTGGGCGTGCTCGATCTGGGCGACATGAAAGCCGACAACGCCGGGAATTATCATCTATCCTTCGCCGTCCATGAGGCGACGAACGACTACCGGCTGTATTACGGCGCCGTCGCCGGCGGCTCCCGGGCGATTACGCCCCTGGGCGAAGTGTATCAGTATTCACATCTGAACCGCCTGACGCTGGACGAAACCGGGCGGCCGCACGTTCTGTTTTACAACCTCGATCTTCCCGATAATTCCCTGGACAACGCCTATGCGGACGGCGGCGTCTGGCAACACGATCCGATTGCCGATGACGCCTACCCGCGTACTTTCCTGGCCGACGACCACGGCGATTTGCACTACACGGCGAACTCCGGCGTAAACCTGAGTTACGGACACAATCGGTTCGGTTTCTGGTTCCGCCGCCAATTGATTTACCTGGGCGCCGCCGCGGAGGATTCCTGCGAGGTGCTTTACTCCAACTCGTTGGCGATCGACGAAAACGGCGCCGTGCACATCGCCTACAACTGTCTGGCCGCCAGCGGGGACGGCAACGAGTATCTGTTGTTTTATCTGACCAACGAATCGCAAACATGGCGGCAACAACAACTGCAAACGGCGCAGGACGTTTTCATTCGCGCGCCGAAAGTAATCTTCGCTCCGGCCGGAGCGTTGGAAGTTTTGTTCATCATGGACGGCGCGCTGATGGCGTCCAGGCAAGCGGGCGACGAATGGACGACCCGGACGCTCTACGCGGCCGCCGATCTGAGCGCCGGTCCGCTGGAACTGCCGGCGCAGTACGACGACGATGGGCACCTGCATGTGGTGGCCGCCAACGAGGATGGCCCGGTGTATCTGACCAACGCCGGGGGTTCCTGGGCGGCTTATCCCGTCGAAACCGTCGAAGCAACCGGCAACATTTTTCACTTGGCCCTGATTGAAAACGGCGTCGCCACCGTGGCCTATACGGCGGCCGATGCCGTGTGGCTGCGTGACTTTTTGTTTTAGTTGCCTGATCGATGGAGGACGGCCATGAAGCTCAATTCGCATTTGCTTTGGCTGATTGCATTAATCGCCGTGGTACTAGTCGCCGGCGCCTGCCCGCCGGATGATGACGACGACAACGACGATTCCACCCCCACCGACGACGACACGGTCGACGACGACACGGCCGATGATGACACGGTCGACGACGACACGGTCGACGACGACACTATCGATGACGACACGGTCGATGACGACACGGTCGATGACGACACGGTCGATGATGACACGGTCGACGACGACACGGTCGACGACGACACGGTCGACGACGACACAACAGATGACGATACCGGTGATGATGACACGACCGACGACGACACGGCCGATGACGACACGGTCGATGACGACACGGTCGATGACGACACGGTCGACGACGACACGGTCGACGACGACACGACCGACGACGACACGGCCGATGACGACACGATCGATGACGACACGGTCGATGACGACACGGTCGATGATGACACCATCGATGATGACACGGTCGATGACGATACGACCGATGACGACACGACCGATGACGACACGACCGGCGGCGACTTCTGGACCTACGACTTCGAAGATGACGTCCTCGGGGAACCGCCGGCCACGCCCTGGAGCGGAATGTCCGCCAACGCTGTCGTGTTTCGCGTTTACGACTACGGCGGCGAGCACGGTCAGGTGATGGTCCTTGACGAGGGCGACCGCGAGGAAAATCCCATCGCCGTGTGGGGCTGGATCACCCACAACTGGGTGAACCTGCAACCGTTCCAATCGGATTTCAACCTGGAGATGGCCGTCAACTTCACCGACCGGCGCACCAGCCGGTTCATCATCAAACGGCATCTGGGCTCCTATAACTACAGCGAATGGACCTACCGCATCACGGCCACCGGCGACACGGTCGACGTGTTCATCGATCATCCGCAACGTAGCGAGGAATGGACCTACTGCGGCTCCTTCCCCGCCGACGAATGGCGGCACGTCACCTTCGCCGTGCGGAACTCGACGCACCAGGCGTCACTGTTGATCGACGATCAACCGACCGCCTGCATGAACATCGACTGGGCGTACGGCGGCGACGGCTGGCTGAGCAGCTTCATGATCGACCATGCGGGCGGCCATTACGGCAGCGGCTACTTCGACGATTTCCGCGCCTATCACCCGACCGAAGCGGACGAAGCCGCCTTCGTCGAGGCCGAAGCCGACGACGATGATCTGACCTACGACTGGATCGACGGCGACAGCGAATACCGCGTGACCGGCGAGGTGTCGCTGGGCGTCGACGAGGCGGGCAGCCTGTTTTACCTGTATCCGAAGTACAACCACGCCTGGTACGAAGACTGCAACTACCGAACCCTGTACGATGCGCAGCAAGCCGGCGGCGCCGTCACCCTCGCCGCGCCGATCAGCGCCGGCTCGTGTTATATCCACGAGGAATATCATTACTACACCAATCAACACTACAACGCGGGAGAATCCAATTATCTGCTGCTGCAGGCCGTCGGCGCGCCGGTGTATTTGTTTTCCAATTCGCATCACGGCTACACCGACACCTGGTTCGGCACGGAGTACTCCTACGCGGGCGCTTTGCTTTACAAACCGCGCGGCGGCACGAGCGTCACGCTCGACAACGCCGAGGCCGGCGACATGTCGATGTACAACGGCGAGTACAACGACATGGCGAAAACCTCCGACGGCGTCACGCACATCGCCTACAACAAATACGAGTATCGTGAAGCGACCACGCCGCCGTACTACTACGCCTATTTCAAGTTGGCCTACACCAACAGCGACAATTTAACGGGCGATCCGGAAATCGTCGACGAGGCCTACTCGATGTATTCCAGCATCAAAGTGCTCGTCGACTCGAGCGACACCGTGCGCATCGCCTTCATTGCGACCACCTCGCACGATTACAGTGTTGATTTCAACATCGCCGAAAAAGACGGCGACGCCTGGATCGTCACCAACGTTCTGAATACGCTCGATTACATTTCTCCCGTCTTCGCGCTCGATGCCGACGATCAACTGCACGGCATCTACAAGCTGGGGCAGACGCTCGTTCACGGCGCCTATACCGCGGGCGAATGGGTCGTCGAAACGATCGACGACGCGCTGGTCGACTCCCCGCAATTCGCTTACCTCTTCGATCCGAGCGGGTGGATTCACCTGCTTTACACCCAGGAAGACGACAGCCGGCTGTACTACGCCACCAACCGCAGCGGCCTGTGGGAAATGACCGAACTGCCGCTGATCGCGCCCGTCGAAACCTCGTTGGCCATGGTGCAGGACGCCGCCGGCGACTTGCACGTGGCGCTGGGCGCGGCCTATCGCCTCTGGCACACGAGCTTCGATCCCGACGATCTTCCCGCCGACTTCTGGCAAGGAGAATCGCGATGAAACGGCCTCTTCGCTTTATGTTGTTTTTGCTTACGTTGGCGATGCTGCTGGCCGGACTGACCGCCTGTCCGCCGGATGACGACGACGACAACGACGATTCCACGCCCGCCGACGACGATACGATCGACGACGACGATACCACCGACGACGATACCACCGACGACGATACCACCGACGACGATACCACCGACGACGATACCACCGACGACGATACCGCCGACGACGATACCACCGACGACGACACGATCGACGACGACACGATCGACGACGATACGACCGACGACGACACCGCCGACGACGATACGACCGATGACGACACCTATGACGAACTGGATTTGACGATCCTGGGCGGCGGCCAGACCGGCCGTTACGGATTCCGCGTGCGCAACGCGCCCGACGGCACGCCGTACGTCGGAACCGTACGCGGCGGCTACCTGAAGGTGTACGGCCTGCTCGACGGCATGGAAATGCCGGGCGTGCCGCTGATCCATACCTATTACATGGCGATGGACATCGACGCGCAGGGCCGTTTCCATTTTCTGCACACCGATTGGCGAACCGATGATCTGCTGTACACGACCAACGCCTCCGGGCAGTGGCAAACGACGGCCATCGCCAACGGCATCGAGGAGAACATCAAATCCGAGGTTGTCGTCGATGCCGACGGCGCGGCGCACGTCGTTTTCGTCAAGTGCATCGATTACTCGGAGTACTACCTGTACTACGCGACCAACAAGACCGGCGCGTGGGTGACGATCCATCTCGACGACACCTGGGAGTACTACGACGATGCCGGTCCGGATTTGTACGTCGACGACAACGGCAAGGTGTACATCGCCTATGAATACGGCATCAACGTGCGCGTGGCCCACAACAAGTACGGCTTCTGGTACAAAAAAGAGATGACCGACTGCCCCGACGGCGGCCGCACCGTGGCCCTGACCCTCGACAACAACGGCCAGGTCAACGTTTTCTACAACGCCTGGGGTTACGAATTGATCCGGGGCTACGCCGACGCGACGCTGAACTGGACCTGCGAAAACCTGGGCGCCGGCGGCTTGTATCCCGACGCCGTCGTCGACGCCGACAACCATTTGCATGTGACTTCCGCGCTCTACCAATCCGACGCCTACTCGCTCATTTACCACACCGACGCGAGCGGCGAATGGACGAGCCAATCTCTCGCGGCGGCGGGCCTGAACGGCAGCTATCGCGTGGACACCGAACTGGCGCGGGACGCCGGCGGCGGGCTGCACTTCGTTCATTTCAACTACTCGATCTACAACCTCATGCGCAACGATCTAACGCCGGACGGTTGGGAGATGAACCAGCCGATCTCCTCCGGCGGGTACACGCGCGGTTCGACCACGCTGGCGCTGGATCCGGCGGGCGCGCCGACGATCGCCTTCGACACCGATTCGTTTTACCTGGCCAGGCGCGTGGGCAATCAATGGCAGATCGCGGATCTGGCGCTCAACGCCACCGAGATCGACCTGACGATCGACGCCGCCGGGCACCATCATCTGTTTTATCGCGGCGGAACCAACTCCGTCATGAACTACATGACCGACCTCACGGGATCGTGGGCGAACACGATCGTCGATTACCGCGGGTGCCAATATACGTCGATAAGGCTGGACGACGACGAAAAAGCCCACGCGGTCTACACCTGCTACAGCTACCCGAGTAAATACGGTTATTTTGGCGTTTACGTCACCAACAAAAGCGGCGCATGGGTGATGGACGATCCGCAGGTCGCCGCCGATCAGCTTTACGATATGCATTTGCGGATCATCGACGGCACGGTTCATCTCTTTTACGCCACCGACGAGGGCGTTTTCCTCAACCGGCAAACGGGGGACGGCTGGAGTACCGAGCTGGTGACGTCCGCCGTCGCCAATCTGGAAGACGTTCTGGTTGACGATCAGGGGAACGTCCATCTGCTGCTGGCTTCTTCCGGCAGCATGCTGCACGTGGACAACACGGGCGGCGCGTGGGCGACCGAGACCGTCGATGCAACGGACAACGGCGACGGCGCGTTGGATTTCGACACGGGCGGCAAGCTGCACGCGGTGTATTGGGGCGCGGGCCTGTATCACGCCGTGCGCACGCCCACCGGCTGGGAAAAGGAACAATTGCTGACCGATGATATGCAATGGCAGGACTGTCGTCTGCGCATCGACGACGACAACCTGGCGCACGTTTCGCTTCAGGGCAACGAAGCGCAGTGGTACTTGTCCTTTTTAATCGACTGAAGTCGAACGGAGACCAGGCCGATGAAGCGCATCTATTTGCTGGCCTTCTTGTTGACGACACTGTTGTTGTGCACCGCCTGCCCGCCCGACGACGATGACGACAACGACGACGCGACGCCGGCTGACGATGACACGATCGATGATGACGACACCACGACAGACGACGATACGTCTCTCGACGATGACACGGTCGACGACGACACGACCGATGACGATACGACCGATGACGACACGGTCGACGACGACACGGTCGATGACGATACGGTCGATGACGATACGGTCGATGACGACACGGTCGATGACGATACGGTCGACGACGACACGGTCGATGACGATACGGTCGATGACGACACGGTCGATGACGATACGACCGACGACGACACGATCGACGACGACACGGCCGATGACGACACGGCCGATGACGATATTGTCGTTGAGGAAACCGAGTACATTTTCGGCGGCCTGGCCTGGCCCTTCGATCTGGCCGGTTCCGATGAAGGTCCGATGTATGCTTCCGCGCAGGTCGGCGGCCGGCCTTGCCTGTTCACGCTCGCTGACGACATCGTCACCGAGTTGCTGTCCCCGACGCTCAAACCCTTTGACGTTCAGGTCGACCCCTTCGGCAACGTGCACCTGCTGGCCGTGGAAAAGGGCTACAACGAAATCGAACATCTCTGGCGGGAAGACGGTGTTTGGTACACGGAGTTCATTCCCGACAGCGCCTCCGGCAGTATAAGCGACATGGCGATTGACGACGCCGGTCACATTCATCTGTGTCAGGCCGGTTTCGACACCTATTACGTCACCAACGCTTCCGGCCAATGGGTCCGCCATTTCATCCACAGTTCCTGGCTGGAGCCCACAGCGTTCTGCCGGGCCTTCGTCACTCCGGATGGCGCGGCGCACCTGACGTACGAGGAAACCTGGTACGATTGGCAGGGGCGTCCTTTCCATTATCTGTTTTGGACAAGCAACCAGGGCGGTCAGTGGCATTCGCGGCAAATGACCGACACCGGCTTGCTGCAATTCGGCTTTATGTCTTTTGACGATCAGGGCGGCGCCGACCTGGTGTACGCCACGAACGACGGCCTGATGTACGGGTACTGGGACGGCGACACCTGGTCGCTCGAAACCGTGCCGGATGTGACAGCGGATTACCACGGCATCTGGCGGCTCAACGGCCAACCGACAATCCTCTTGCAGGACGACTCCACCGACAGCATGCTCACCGCCACCCGCGAAGGCGACGGTTGGACGATCGACGATCTGGGCGTCGTCACCGGCTACAGCTTCGAGGCCGTTCCCACCGCGGCCGGACAATGGCGCTTCCTGTACCAGGCCCGTCCCGAATACAAGCTGCGTTATCTGAGCAATCTGACCGGCGCCTGGATCGACGAGACGATTTTCTCGGGTCCGTTTGTCGATGGTCCGATCTCATTCGGCGTCGACGGCCAAGGTCGCCGTTTTCTGCTGACCGGCACTTACGATGGTTGGCGGCAGGTCGTTCGCGACGGTGACGACTGGCTGATCGAAACGTTCGACATCGGCGTGGAGTCGTTGAGCAACGCCCAAGTCATGACCGACGACCAGGGCGTTACCCACCTGGTCGGCAACGCCGGTGCGACCATCGTCTACGCCAACAACCGCGAGGGCGTCTGGCAAAGCGAAATCGTGACCGACGCCGAATGGCGAAGCCAGACATTCAATTTGCGTCCCGGCGGCGAACCGGTAATCGTCTATCGTTACGACAACCGGTTTTGGTTCCTCGAACACACCGCCGACGGCTGGACGATCGAAGAGCTGCCCACCTCCGACATGGCCAACATCTGGACCTACGGCATCGCCGGCAACGCGGACGGCGACGTGTTCATCTGCTACGAGGTTTCCTATCAGGACATCATTCGCTGCGCCCGCCGCCACGAGGGACAATGGACCGTTGAGACGATCGAAGAGTCGGCGGATACGGTCGTCGGCACGCGCGCCATGGCGATCGATGCGGACGGCGCGCCGCACTACATCTATTCCGCTTACGAGAGCAAGTATCTGCGCCGCCTGCGCCTGGCCGTTTTCCACAACGACGCCTGGGAGATAACCGACCTCGCCGATAAATACTTCTACGAGGCCGAGCTGGTCATCGACGACGACGGCGCGCATCATCTTGTCGCCTATCACAGCACGTCGAACGATTCGCTCGTGTACGGCACCGACGCCGACGGCGTCTGGCGGTTCCAAACGGTGGCGACCTCGGTCAACCTTCATTTGACAACCAAACCCGAATTGCTCGCGGACGGTAACGTACAACTTGCGTTTCGTCGCGGATCCGCCTTGTGGCGCGCGGTGGTTACGCCGCCGATCGATCGATGAGGAGGTGTGTGATGCGTCAGGTTGTTTTCGTTTTTCTAATGCTGGTTTTGGCGTTTGGGACGCTCGCCTGCCCGCCCGACGACGATGACGACAACGACGACGACAGTACGCCGGCTGACGATGACACCGGCGATGATGACGATGACGCCACGCCCGATGACGACGATACGACGCCGGATGACGATACCGGCGATGACGACTCATCCGATGACGATACGACCGACGATGACACGACCGACAACGACAGCACCGATGATGATTCCATCGACGACGACTCGGTCGATGACGACACCGCCGACGATGACGTGATCGACGACGACACCGGCGACGACGACACCATGGGCGATCAGGTCGTTTTGGAATCGGTCGACGGCGGCTTCTCCGAAGCCGAATTGGGCGCCAATCTCGTCTATGCCGGCAACGGCGTTTACCATTTGGCCGTGATCAAAACGCACACGCTTTGCGTCTTTACCTTCGATCTGACCGACGTCGCCGAAGAGCGCGTCGTCGATTTCGCTGAGCGGCCGTTTTTGGCCATCGACAACGCGGGATTTTTGCACCTGGTTTATCGCTCCACCCTCGATCTGTCGCTGTGGTACGCCGACAATGTTTCCGGCGAGTGGACGCACGAGCAAATCGCCGACGACTTCAACCTCGGCGATCGTTTCACGCTGGCGGTCGACGGCGCCGGCAAAGCGCACCTGAGCCTTTACAACCTCGACGACGCCCATCTGTACTACCTGACCAATGCAACCGGCGAATGGATCCTCCAGCCGGTCGACGAAAGCGGCGACGTGGGCCTGCACAACCACCTGGCGTTTGACGATCTCGGCCGGCCCCACATCGCCTACTACGACGCCGACAACGGGGATTTGAAGTTGGCCTCCCTGACCGACAAGGCCTGGACGATCGAAACCGTTGCCTCCGACGGCGACGTCGGCCAATGGCCGTACCTGCTGTTCGACAACGACGGCGCGATGCACATTTTTTATCTCGGCGACCTGCAAAAATCCGTCGTGCACGCCGACCGCACCGGCGGCGACTGGCAATTCGAAACCATCCATGAAGACGACTTTGCCATTCAGTATGTGACCGCCCTGCTGGACGGCGACGGTTATTTTCATGTCGTTTACGCCCGCGGCTTGTACGCCTATTACGGCAACAACCGCGGGGAAGAATGGACCTTCGATTGCGCGAGCGCCTATCAACAAGGCCCCGGGGTGTCCGTCGTCGACGAGAGCGGCAACGCGCTGCTGATTCATTTTTACATGTCGCACGGCATAAACTATCGTCGCCTCGTCAACGGCGCCTGGGTCGGCGGGGAAATCGAAAATTGCTCCTCCTACGCCGGACACGAGAACACCATTATCATCGCGCCGAACGGGCGGCCGCACGCCACCTACTCCAAAAACCTGCGCACGCGCCTGATGTACGCCAGGCGGATCAACGGACATTGGCGGCAGCAGATCGTCCATGACTACGAGGAATCCTGCGCCGAAAGCTCGATGGTGCTCGACGCCCAGGGACGCGCGCACCTGTGTCACATCGACACGGAAGGCGACAACATCGAGTACGTCACCAATCGTTCGGGCCAATGGGTGCGCGAAACGGTGCTCGCCCAGACCGCCGCTTACAACTACTGCGCTATCGATCTGGACAGCGCCGGCACGCCGCACGTCGCGCTCTTCAATTATCAGGGCTACAATTATGCCTACGCCACCAAGACGCCCGCGGGCTGGAACATCGAACACATCGTCGCCCATTCCGGCAACGCCAAGGGAGTCCGGCTGCAAATCGCCGGCGACGACACGTCGCACATCGCCTTTTACAACGGCGCCTACCAGGGCTTCCTTCACTATTTCAACGCCGGTAGCGGCTGGCGGTTGGGGTGGGAAGATACGCGCGTGCACAGCGGCCGGTGCAACGACATGACCCTGGACGCCGACGACAACGTGCACTTCGTCTACAACTTCGACGACGAGCCGATCTACTCGGGCATCCGCTACGCGACTGACGAAAGCGGCGAATGGGAAAGCGATACGCCGATCATGGATACGGCCAACGAAACCTACAACGCCATCGCCCTGGGTCCGCAGGGCAAGGTGCACATCGTCTACCTGGACAATTACGTGCTGCACCACCTGAGCGGCAATTACGACAACTGGACGGACACGCCCCTGACCGATTTCTGCCACGACATGATCGGCGTGCCGCGCAAGCCGGTTTCGGCGGCCGTCGACGCCAACGACCGCCTGCACGTTCTGTTCTATTGCGACGACACGCTCTGGTATCTCTCGACGCCGGGCGATTACGCCGGGCCGATCATTCCCGGAGGAACGCGATGAAAACCTCGCGATGGATGCTTTTCGGATTGTTGCTGGCCGCCTTGCTCGCCGTTGCCGCCTGCTCGTCCGACGACGATGACGACAACGACGACGCAAGCGATGACGACGATACGTCTCCCGATGACGACACTGCCGACGACGATACGTCTCCCGATGACGACAACGACGACGCAGGCGATGACGACGATACGTCTCCCGATGACGACACTGCCGACGACGATACGTCTCCCGATGACGACACTGCCGACGATGATACCGGCGATGACGACACGATCGATGACGATACGGTCGATGACGATACGGTCGACGATGATACCGGCGATGACGATACGGTCGATGACGACACCATCGATGACGACACGGTCGATGACGATACGGTCGATGACGATACGGTCGATGACGACATCGTCGTGGAAGAAAACGAATACATCTTCGGCGGCGTGCCCAGTCCGTTCGATATAGCCGCAGCCGACGACACATCGGCAACCATTTCCGTTTGGGCCGGAGGGCGTCCCTTCATTTACACCTACGGCGAACAGGACGTGGAAATCGAAGAGCTGGACGTTGACCTCAAACCCGTCGACATTCAATTCGATCCCGACGGCAATTTACACGTGTTGGCAATCGAAGAAGGAAACACCGAACTCAAGCACTTGTGGCGGGTCGACGATACCTGGCATGAGGAAACGATTACCGGATCCTATGCCGACGACTACAGCGAGATGTCCATCGATGCCGACGGGCATGTGCACCTGTGTTTAGGTGGTTGGAGGTTGCGTTACTTCACCAACGCTTCCGGGGAATGGACCGAAGAAATCGTCATCTCGACACCTTTGGAGCGAATCGAACGTTGTCGCATCGCGGCCTCTCCCGACGGCAAAGCTTATATCGCCTATCGGGAGGATTGGAACGACGGACACGGTCACATTTATCAAATGGTTAAGCTGATCTCCAACACTACCGGCTCTTGGGAAACAACCATCCTGACCTATTACAGCAACACGCAAAGCGCCGATATCGCCGTCGACGACGCCGACCATGTCCATGTCGCCTATACCGACGATACCGGCCTTAACTACGGCTATTGGGACGGAACCGATTGGACCTTCGAACTCGTTCAACCCTCCTATTTCTATCATGACGGAATTTGGTTGATCGACGGCAAACCGATGATCATTTGCCGCGACGCAAACGATTACGAGTTGATTCAAACCGTATTCGACGAGGGCTCCTGGACGGTCACCCCACTTGGTGTCATTACAAGTTACATCACCGAAGCCATACCCACATCCACCGGACAATGGCGTGCGGTTTATCTGGAAAACGATAATTACGGCTTGATCTACTTGAACAACCTGGCGAGCGAATGGAGCGAAGAAGTCGTTTATCAGGAATTAAAGGTCTCAGAGCCGATCTCGTCGGGAATCGACGATCAGGGCCGACGTTTCTTTTTGGTTTCCGCCAACGACGGTCCGTACACGGCAACGCAAACCGGCGACGGTTGGCTGATCGAATCGCTCGATCTCGGCATTTCTCCCATTCGCAACCTACAAGCATTGACCGACGATGAGGGCGTGACGCATTTGGTTGGTTTCAGCGAATCGTACCTTGTTTACGCCAACAATCAGGAAAGTGATTGGCAAAGCGAATTGGTGGAAGCAAACATCGCTTATAATCACGTCTTCACCATCCTACCCAACGGCGAACCGGCCATTGCTTATTGCCATAGCAACAATCTGCATTTCGCCATCCGCGATGACGGCGATTGGACTATCGAGGGCCCCTCTGCCGATTCGATCAACAACGATTCATACGGCATCGCCGCCAACGCCGACGGTGATGTATTCATCTGTTACAAACTGCTTTTCAGTAACAGCATTCAATGCGCGCGACGGCACGAAGGTTCGTGGTCGACCGACACGATCGAATCGGGCTTGTCCTCCACCCGGGCCACCAGCGCGCTGGCAATTGACGAAAACGGAGCGCCGCATTTCGTCTACTACGCATATCCATATACAGGCGGAACCCTTACCAGGATGGCCGTTTTCGAAGACAACGAATGGAGCGTGACAACCATCGCCGAAGATTTCGTCTACGACGCGAGAATGATCATCGACGATCAGGGTGTGCATCATCTCGCTCTGTCCCACGGCAACGAAGACTATCTTACCTACGGCACCGATGTGTCCGGCCAGTGGCGATTCCAAAACTTCGCTTACGTCTATTTCAATTACAATGACTCGCTGCCACCGTCTTTGCTGCCTGACGGCTCCGTACAAGTTCCTTATCGACAGGGTTCGGCTTTATGGCGTGCGATCATCGCGCCGCCGAATCCTTAAGGGAGAGCGCCATGCGTTGCACGATCTTTATTGTCTCGATTTTATTAATGGCAATGCTTTTCACCGCCTGCCCGCCCGACGACGATGACGACAACGACGACGCCACGCCGGTCGACGACGATTCCGGCGACGATGACGATGACGACAATGACGACGCGACGCCCGACGATGACGACGACACCACGCCCGACGACGACACGGGCGATGACGACGTCGATGACGACGATACGGTCCCGGATGACGACGCCACCGACGACGACACCGGCGACGACGACACGACCTGTCTGACCGCCGCCGAACCGTCGTGGACCTTCGAGTACATCGACGAAACCTATTATCCCGACAGCCTCGGTTTCGTGCGCGAAGACGACGGCACGCTGCACCTGGCCTACCCCGCCTTGCGCGGCGAATTGATTCCCATGTACAGCGATAACCTCCTGCGTTACGCGGTCAAGCATCCGGGTGACGACGGCTGGGAAATCACGACGATCGACGAACGCGGAGAGGATGTCCAATCGATTTGCCTGGCGATGGACGGCGACGACGGCCTGCACATTCTTTATCTCCTGGATACGACCGGCACCTCGGGGCGCTCGGTCGAACACGCCTACCAGCCGGCCGGCGGCGAATGGACCATCCAGACCATCGAAGAAGACGGCGTGCATCACGATATAAGCTGTGGCGTCATGGACGGCGAAGTGCACATGGTTTTCAATTCCTGGGAAGATTACTCCATCCATCATTTGAAGCATGCGTTTTTCGGCGACGGCCAGTGGACGATCGAGACGGCTTTTTCCTCCGGAGACAGCTCCTACAATTATCCGTCGCTGGCTTTCACCAACGACGACCGATTGCTGATCGCCTACCAATACGACAATCGATTGTTGCTCGCCGAACAAACGGCGCGCGGATGGGAGCTCACCGATCTGGGCTTGTACCCTCGGCATAACAGCCTGCGGGTCGATGCCGCGGGGCACGTCCATCTGGCCTATCAGAAGACGAACTACCTGGGCGGCGGCGGCGATTTGATGTACGTGACCGACCGCTCGGGCTCGTGGGAAACGACGAAAATCGACGACGGTTACCCGGCTTCATCAAGCACCGGCGGAACGCCGGCCCTCGTGCTGGACGCCTACGAGGGCCTGCACATTTTTTACGCCAACTTCACCGAAATGGATATTCACTACCAACGTAACCTTTTCACCGGGTGGAAGTTTTTCCCGGTTCAGGTGGCGGGCAATTCCGATTTCACGCCCAAGGCGCTGGTCGACGACGCGGCCAACCTTCATCTGGTTTACGGCGAGGACCAGGGCATTTACTACGGTTTCTGCCCCGACTGCGCGCTGCATCCGGGCACGCCGCCGGACGATGACGACACGACCGACGACGACACGGCCGACGACGATCTGGCGGCCGACGACGATCTGATCGACGATGCCGAGTTCGCCTACCTGACGCGCGGCGAGATCGACCTGCCCAGCCAGGCGCTGGCCATGACCGCCGACGGCGCGCTGCATTGGGCGCAGGCGAAGGGCAACGCGCTGCTGCTGCTGTCGCAGGCACCGGGCGAATCGCAATGGCAAACGCGCCTGGTCGATCTGTTCGCCGCCGGTTCCGCGATCGCCGTCGACGGCGAAGACCGGCTGCATCTGGCCTACCGCGCTCTGCGCGGCGACGACATTAAGGTCGCCGTGGAAAACGGTGGTGGCTGGGACATCGCCACGATCCAGGTCGACGAAACTCCCGGCGATCAATTCCAGCTGGCAATCGACGCCGCCGGACATACGCATCTGGCCTACGTCGACCTGACCGACGAAACGCAGCCCGTGCTGCGTTATGCGACCGACGCCGGCGGCGCGTGGTCCACCGAGGCGGTCGCGACGATGTATGAATACCACCGGCATTTCGGTCTGGCCTTGACGCCGGACGGACAACCGCGTCTGGCGTACGCTTCGCCCGAGCAGCGCGTGACGTTCGCCGCGCGCACCGGCGACGGCTGGGACGCGACCGTTGTCGACGCCGACCACGCCAGTCAGTACGTCTCCCTGGGCATCGACGGCGGCGGCACGGCGCATATCGTTTATCTCAGTTACACGACGACCTACTACGCCGATAACGGCGGCGGCGTGTGGTCGACCTCGCCGATCAACGACGACGACGACACCTCGTGGCCGATGCTGGCGGTGGACGCCGACGGGCACGTGCTGATCGCCTTCAACTGCATCGTCTACGTGCCCAGTGTGTGGCTGGCGTACCTGCGCATTTTCCACAACCTTAACGGCGATTGGCAGGTGGAGGAACTCGGGCAGATCGGCACCGCCAACGAAGGGCATTTCTCGCCGCTGATCGCCGCGGACCAGACGTTGGCCGTCGGCGTGAGCATGTCGTACGTGGCCGGCCTGTTCAGCAACGCCGGCGGAACCTGGGCGCAGCAGACCATCGACGAGCCGAGCGTCATCAAGGGCCTGGACCTGCTGGTGGACGGCGACGGCGTCGATCACCTCGCCTTCACTACCGACAAATACGACCTGTGGCACGGCGCGTTCGCCGACGGCGATTACGCCGAGGAACTCGTCAGCGCCGACGCCCAATCCGTTCCCTCGCTGGCGATGGACGGCGCGGGCGTGCTGCACGCGGCCTTCCTTTCCCACGACGACGAACGGCTCATGTACGCCAACAACGAAGCCGGCGCCTGGAGCGAGGAAATCGTCTACGAAGCGCCGGTGCGATTCTACGTGCAGGAACTGACGCTGGCCCTCGACGGCGACGACCGGCCGGTGATCGCCTTTCAACAGGCCGCCTCGTTGATCGGCGATGTCCTGGTGGCGCGTTGGACCGGCGGCGAATGGTCCGTCGAAGCGGTCGATACGCGCGGCGACCAAGGCGATTACGTCTCGCTGATCGTCGACGCGCAGGGCGCCTTGCACCTGACCTATTACGACTCCATGGGCGACGACCTGCGCTATGCGACCGACCGTTCCGGCCAATGGGCAACCTACACCGTGCGCTGGCGCGGCAGCGTCGGCTGGGGCTGCGATCTGGCCCTCGACGAAAACGGCGATGTCTTCATCGCCTATCTCGACGACACCTTCGCCAACGACGTCCGCCTATTGCTGGCCATGGGCGGCGAGGATGACTGGACGGTCGTCGGCCTGGACAACGCCGCGGCGAATCAATCCTATTCCGGCATGCCGATCGCCGCCGATGCCGACGGCACGCTGCATCTGCTGTATCAGCCGTCGTCCGACGGCGGCATGAAGTACGCTTCCAACCGCGGCGGTCAGTGGCGCAGCGGCCTCGTCGACGGATACCCCGACGCCGGTTTGCATCAGTCCGTCGCCCTGGATGACGACGGTTATGCGCACGTCGCCTATTGCGTCAACGGCGCGCTGTGGTTGGCGCGGATGCCATACACTTTATCGACCGGGAAGTGAGGACGGGATGAGCCGAGCCCTTATTGCCTTGTCGTTGCTGCTTTTGATGATGCTCGCCGTCGCCGCCTGCCCGCCCGACGACGATGACGACAACGACGACGCCACGCCGACCGATGACGACACGATTGATGACGATACGATCGACGACGACACGATCGATGACGACACGACCGATGACGACACGATTGATGACGATACGGTCGATGACGATACGGTCGACGACGATAGCATTGACGATGACACCATCGATGACGACACAACCGATGACGACACAACCGATGACGACACGGTCGATGACGACACGACCGACGACGACACGATCGATGATGACACGGTCGACGACGACACGGTCGATGACGACACGGTCGATGACGATACGGTCGACGACGACACGATTGACGACGACACGGTCGATGACGACACGATCGACGACGACACGGTCGATGACGACACGGTCGATGACGACACGATTGATGACGACACGGTCGACGACGACACAACCGATGACGACACGATCGATGACGACACGATCGATGACGACACGGTCGATGACGACACGGTCGATGACGACACGGTCGATGACGACATCGTGATGGTCGAGGGCGAGGTCGAGTACGTCGACGGCCCGCCGCCGGGAAACGACACGGTCCGCCTGGCGATCGACCATGACGGCGTCATTTACGTGCTGGCCCGGCAGGCGCGCGATTTGTTCCTGTACGTCAACGCCGACGGCGAAAACTGGACGGTCGAACACCTCGCCGGGTTCGCCGACGATCCCG
>Ga0116164_10000274_pt1 | contig 48395 bp, 36 predicted proteins | sample AD_UKC109_MetaG_FD_89888 | JGI IMG/M metagenome (GOLD analysis project Ga0116164, IMG submission 89888) | Active sludge microbial communities of municipal wastewater-treating anaerobic digesters from Hong Kong - AD_UKC109_MetaG | ecosystem: Engineered > Bioreactor > Anaerobic > Digestate... | reverse complement strand
TTCCCCTGGTTTCCGTTGTGGATGTTCCCGGATTCCTGCCCGGTGTTCGCCAGGAACATGGCGGCATCATTCGTCATGGTGCTAAAATGCTCTATGCATGGACCGAAGCGACGGTTCCTAAGATTTCAGTTATTTTAAGAAAGATGTATGGCGGCTCCATTCCTGCCATGGGTGTACACCAGATCGGCTTCGACCAGGTCTTTGCGTGGCCATCAGCCGAGATGCAGATGGTCGGCGCAGAACCGTCCGTCAAGATCCTGTTTCGACGGGAACTCAAGAATGCGGAGGATCCGGCAGCCCTGTTAGATGAAAAAATCGAAGAATACCAAGAGGTATATCTGACCCCGTATCACTCGGCATCACGGTTAGTCATAGATGCTGTTATCCACCCCAAGGATACGAGAAAACGCATTATTCAGGCGCTCAATATGCTGGAAACTAAGGAAGAGGCCCTCAGACCATACAGAAAACATGGGAACATACCTTTGTAACCTTGAAGGGTGAACAAAATATGTTTGCTCCTTAGGGCCAATGCAATGTTGCAGGGTTATGTTGAGCGTTATTGCACTTCCCTGTCACAGAAACAGTCGGAAAATATGTAGTACGTGCAGGGGATCAACAATGTTCCGATAGGTATCGGATTTGCAACCTCTATGGGTAGCACGTAAACATGCACCACTGGTAAAAACCAGTGGTGCATGTTTAACCCTTAAAGGGCATGGTATTATAACTGCTGTTCAACCACTATAACCAGTTGTGATACATTGATTTTGGACCGGCCGCGAATGTTCGGCCAATGCATTGTGGTGTGCAGGGAAGGGATCAGGCTATGAATGACCAGGATATCCGGAAAAAGGCCTATAAAAAAGGCTTTCAATTTGAAAGGGAATACCATGGGTGTGCACAATGTGTAGTCGGTGCGCTTTATGAAATTTTTCCCGAATTACGAAACGGTGATATTTTCCGGTCGGCGAGCGGGCTTGCTGCGGGTACCGGTTTGACCACCAAAGGACAGTGCGGTGGCCTGTCAGGTGCCGTTATGGTCATAAGCCAGATCCGGGGACGCGAGATAGCAGAGATGGCCGATCCCGAAGGTAAACGGTTTGTCGCCCACAGGCTTGCGGAAAAGATGGTCGACCATTTCACCCGTGAATTCGGGACGGTGACCTGTGGTGAGATACAGAAGAAATTAATGGGAAGAATATTTTATCTGAAAGATCCGGAACAGCATCAGGCCTTCGAAGATGCGGGTGGACACTCACATGTTTGTCCCCACGTTGTCGGTATGGCAACATCGTGGGCTGCGGAACTCATTCAACGCGAAATCGGTAATGATTGAGTTGAAATGATCATGGTCACAAAGTATATACGCCTGCTTTCCTGGAAAATGAACAGGGTGTAATCATTTCTGCCACAATCTTTGATATGACTTTCTCAGACTCCAAGCTTGGGAGCCGCATATTTGACGTCTCCTCCGACTATGGTCATGACAACGTTCCCTTTCAGTTCCCAGCCGTTGAAAGGGCAGTTGCGCCCCTTCGAGCGGAACTGATTCGCGTCAACAGTCCATCTCTTGTGCATATCGATAACGGTAATGTCGGCATCGGCACCTGTCTTCAATGAACCTTTGGGTATTCTCAAAATATGTGCAGGATTTACGCTCAACTTTTCTATCAACTGGGCAATGGTGAGGATGCCCTCATCAACCAGTTTCAGACAGAGGGGGAGGGTGGTTTCCAACCCTATGATCCCGTTTGCCGCGTACTCAAATTCGACATCCTTTTCAACGGATGAATGCGGTGCATGGTCACTGGCAATAACGTCGATCGTGCCGTCTCGAAGCCCTTCTTTTATGGCTTCGACATCGTCCGAACCTCTCAAAGGGGGATACATTTTGAAGTTCGTAGAGAATCCCTTCAGCGCCTCATCCGTGAGTGTAAAATAGTGGGGGGCGGTTTCGGCCGTTACGTTGATTCCCGCTGAACGGGCCTCTCTGATAGCCCGAACAGAGCCGGCCGTGCTTACATGAGCGATATGTACGCGGGTCTTTGTGAAATCAGCAAGCCGTATGTCTCGCTCAACCATGATATCCTCGGCAATGCCCGGGATTCCCTGAAGACCCAACTGAGTGGCCATAAACCCTTCATGCATCAGGCCGCCCGATGATAATGCCGTGTCCTCACAGTGTGAGATCACGGGCATATCGAACGAAAAAGCGTATTCGAGGGCATGACGCATCAGTCCGCTGTCTGTGACCGGATTACCGTCATCGGAAAAGGCAACGGCGCCGGCATCTTTGAGATCCCCGAATTCCGTCAGTACCTTTCCCTCTTGCCCCTTACTGATCGCTGCGATCGGGTATACGTTTGCCAGTGCGGCAAGGCGGGCCTGTTTGTGAATGAATTCCGTTACCGATCGGGTATCGTTAACCGGGTTGGTATTCGCCATGCAGGCGATGGAGGTAAACCCTCCGGCCACTGCCGCCTCGCTTCCCGTCCGGATGGTTTCTTTGTATTCAAAACCGGGTTCGCGCAGATGGGTGTGCATATCGATAAGACCGGGGGTGACGATTGTATCGTTTACATTGAAGATCTTTACATCATCGCCGGAATCGGCTTCTGGAAGAGTAATTCCTTGTTGTATGAGAGATATTTTCCCGTTTTCTATCAGAATGTCCGTAACCGTATCAATATTCTGGGAAGGATCTATAACCCTCCCTCCTTTGAGCAGCAGTTTCATTTTCTGCCTCCTGACAGTAGATAAAGAAGGGCCATCCGTACGGCGACGCCATTGGTAACCTGTTCGAGGATAACGGAGTGAGGACCGTCGGCGATCTCCGGGGAGATCTCGACTCCCCGGTTGATGGGGCCGGGGTGCATGACAATGACATCATCCTTTGCAAGTTTGATGTTGTCCCTGTTCAGGGCAAAATGTTTCGCGTATTCTCGAAGGGAGGGGAAGAGATTTTTCTTCTGTCTTTCGAGCTGCATACGGAGCATCATAACCACATCCGCGTCCTTTATGGCTTCTTCCATGTGATAATAGACAGAGACGCCCATCTGGTCTATATCTCGAGGTATCATCATTGCCGGACCGCACACCGCCACATCCGCGCCCATCTTTGTGAGGCCGTATATGTTGGAACGGGCAACCCTGCTGTGGGCTATATCACCGACTATGGCGATCTTGAGCCCTTCCATGGTACCTTTTTTCTCCCGTATGGTAAGCATGTCGAGAAGGGCCTGGGTTGGGTGTTCGTGCGCCCCGTCTCCGGCGTTGATGATGGCTTGTTCCAGGAGGCCTCCGAGGATGTGTGCCGAACCGGCTGCGCTGTGACGGATAATAATGATATCCGGGTTCATGGATTCCAGATTTCTCGCGGTATCGATGAGCGTTTCCCCCTTCACCACGCTGCTTGTGGATGCCGAGATATGTATTGTGTCTGCGCTCAGTCTTTTCGCCGCGATATCAAAGGATGTTCTCGTTCGGGTGCTCGCCTCGAAGAAGAGGGTAATAACCGTTTTGCCTCTGAGAGTCGGAACCTTTTTGATCTTTCTGGTTGAGATCTCCTTAAAAGATTCCGCCGTATCGAGTATAAGACCAATCTCTTCCCGTGAAAGATCCATTATTCCCAGCATGTCTTTTCTTGCTAACTTCATGGTGTTCTTAACCTTCCAACCGCGTATGGATAAACCCTTCTGTAACAACAGATGATTTCTGTACCTTTTACAGAAGTCCTGTTCTAACCCACTTCGATGACGACTTCGTCTCCTGATAAATCGGGATTGTCTGCAACGAGATTGACGCTGATATTTTCCCAGAGCGAAGATGGGAGCGTTTCGCCTATGAAGTCGGCCCTGATGGGAAGTTCCCTGTGCCCCCTGTCGATAAGGACGGCAAGTTGTATCTGCTTGGGCCTTCCAAAGTCCATAAGCGCGTCCATTGCGGCACGTATGGTCCTGCCGGTAAAGAGGACATCGTCCACAATGACGACTCTTTTCTGGTCGAGGGGAAAGGGGATATACGTATTTTCAATCTCAGGTCTTTTTCCTGTTGTTAGGACATCATCACGGTAGAGCGTTATGTCGAGGGTTCCAAACATGACCTCGGTCTTCTCGATATCGGATATCTTTTTGCAGAGTCTCTCCGCCAGTGATACACCTCCCTTTCGTATACCAATGATGATGAGGTTGTCCGTGCCTTTATTGCGCTCTATGATTTCATAAGCAATTCTCGAAAGGGATCTTTCGATTCCCTCCACATCCATAACCACTTTCTTCATTGCAATCCCTGTCGGTTCTTTACCGTGTAAGCCTCTACCTGTCGAGGTTTTGATTGTCTTCAAAGGTACAGCTGCCTCCTTGCAACGTTCACCTAAAAAAAAACCTTCCCATAAAATGAGAAGGCCTTCTAATACCCTTTTGAAGAGGCATCAAAAAACATCGTAAATCCCTTTTGCTGTTATCCTATCTGTTCGGAGAACTTGTACCGGTAAAGATACCAGTGATTCCCCTTTCTGTCAAGATGTTAATTGAGTATACGCCCCATCCTGCTCCATCGGACGTCTTTATTGTGGGTGTCCCATGACCAGTATATGATGAATGCCTTGCCCAGAACGTCTTTCAGATCCACAAATCCCCAGTATCTGCTGTCGTAGCTCTGATCCCTGTTATCTCCCATGACAAACAGGTGTCCGGCCGGAACGGTGATAGGTCCGAAATTATCACGCGGTTGCACCGATGCGGGGAAGAGGATGCTGTCGACATAAACCCCGTGACCATCGTTGTAGGGGAGACCATTCAGGTAGATCTTCTTGTCCCGTATTTCGATGGTGTCTCCCGCTATGCCCACCACCCTTTTAATGAAATCCTTGGTTCGGTCTAGCGGATAGATAAACACGACGATGTCTCCCCTCTGGGGATCATTGATGGATACCAGGGTTTTCCTGAAAAACGGCACCTTGATGCCGTAGGAGAATTTATTGACGAGTAGGTGATCCCCTATGAGAAGGGTCGGTTTCATCGAACCGGACGGTATCTTGAATGCTTGGACGATAAAGGTCCGGATAAACAAGGCTATGAGTATCGCTATTATTATTGCTTCCGCGTATTCCCTGACCACGCTTTTTCTGTTTTTGCTCATGATACCGTTCCCAACTTACGAATATATCGCAACCATCGCTATTACCGCCATCACGATAGCAAGAAATCCCTTGACCAGTGTCCCTGCGATTCTTCCGACCATAGCGCCGTACCCCGCTCTGATGGCCGGTTTCAACTTATGTTGTTCCAGATATTCCCCGAGAAATGCACCGGTAAAGCCTCCGAGAAAGACTCCGATGATGGCGCCCAAACCGAGCAGGATGGGAGTCATCACAATTGCTCCGACAATTCCTCCAATGATAGATAATACCACACCGGTCTTTGACGAGCCGTACCTCCTGGCACCTGAAATTCCCATGAAGAAATCGATAGACTCAGCCAGTAATGCAATAACGACCAGTACGATAATAATCGTAAGGCCGATTTTATCGAAGCCGGTTATCCAGGAATAGAGGATAACATCTCCAAGGATCAGAAACGTACCCGGAAAGCCGAATATGATGGAAAAGATTCCAATGATCAATATTAATACGAATATCGTCAATTCGGCCGCTTCCAAGGGAGGCAACTTATGTTCTCCTCTTCTCCTTAGTCGGACTGATGGTTTCCCAGACCAGGACAATAGGACTGGCAATAAATATGGAAGAATAGGTACCTACCAGTATTCCCACCAGCATGGCAAAAGCAAAATCGTGAATGACTGCTCCACCGAGGAAAAACAGGGCAAGAACGACGAGCAACGTTGTCACCGATGTCAGCACCGTTCTGCTCAATACCTGATTTATACTCGAGTTTATGGTATCCTTAAGAGACTGCTTTTTGATGCCCTTGATATTTTCCCGTATTCTATCGTACACAACGATCGTGTCATTGAGGGAATACCCTATGATCGCCAGCAGGGCAGCAATGATAGGAAGGGTGAACTCCTTATCCAAAAGAGAAAAGATTCCGACGGTAATAATAACATCATGTGCGAGGGCTACAATTGCCCCGACGGCATAGCGCAGTTCGAATCTCCACGTAACATAGATCAATATACCGATCATCGCGTAAAGCATGGCCAGCATACCTTTTTCCCGTAGATCCTTGCCTACTTTCGGTCCCACCACTTCAACCCGCCGTACCTCAAAACCTTCCTTGCCGTATGTGGTGATCAGTGCTTCTTCTATTGTACTTGACAATCCCTTGAGTTCGGAACTGGACTTTTCCGTTTTGATCAGGAACTCGTTGTTGTCTTTATATCCGAATCGTTGAATAACGCTGCTCCCGAGGTCTATGGTCTTGAGGGCATCCCTGATACCGTCGGCGTCTGTGTCCTGAGAGAATTTTATCTGTATCAGTGTCCCTCCGGCAAAATCTATGCCCAGATTGGGCCCACCGTGTAGCATGAGGGAGAGTATACTTATGATTATCACAGCCAGCGATGCAGAAAAAGCGATCTTCATCTTTCCGACAAGGTCAATGTTTATTCCGGGCTTTATAATTTCCATCAATATCTCCGTTCAAGATTATTAATTTTCATGAATTACATAACGAGTGCATGGCAGCAAACATGTATTCATATAATCGAAGGTCCTCCATAGCCTGGCTGAAGAGGACCCCCAATCTTATACCGATACCCTCTTTATATTTCTATTCCATATGAAATAGTCGTAAATGATCCTCGTCACAAAGATGGCGGTAAACATGCTGCAGACGATACCGATACTGAGTGTGACAGCGAATCCCTTAATCGCTCCTGTCCCGAACTGGAAAAGCACCAAAGCGGCGATCAGAGTGGTGACATTCGCATCCACAATCGTGAGCAGGGCCTTCGAGTATCCACCCGCTATGGCTGCACCGGCGGACTTGCCTAACCTCAGTTCCTCCCGTATCCTCTCGAATATGAGGACGTTTGCGTCCACCGCCATACCGATGGTCAGCACGATGCCGGCAATACCCGGAAGGGTGAGGGTGGCCCTGAATGCGGCAAGCGCGCCCATGATCAGTATGATGTTTAGGAAGAGGGCGATATCCGCGATAATTCCCGACAGGTTGTAATAGAGGACCATGAATACGATAACCAGTATGCTGCCCACAATTATGGAGAGTATCCCCTTGTCGATGGAGTCCTGACCGAGGGAGGGGCCCACGGTTCTCTGTTCCAATATTTTGACGGGAGCGGGCAGTGCGCCAGCCCTCAGAACAATGGCCAGATCGCGCGCTTCATCCATGGTAAAGCTTCCGGTGATCTGTGCATTTCCACCGGATATTCTTTCCTGTATGACCGGTGCCGAGTGCACCACGCCGTCCAACACAATTGCCAGACGTTTTTTTACGTTTTGCGCCGTTATCCGGTCAAAGTCCCTCGATCCCTGAGAATCAAATTTCAGGGCGACGTAAGGCTCACCAAACCGGTTGCTGATCGATACCTTGGCATCCTCCAAGGCATCGCCTGTGAGAAGGGTCTTTTTCTTGAGCAGGTACGGTGTCTTTAATCTCCTCCCCGTGTCCGCCTCTACCCTGACCCCGTATGCTACGATGTCCCCGGGAGGCACCTTCCCCTTCACCGCCTCATCAAGGCTGTGCTCGTCATCCACCAGTTTGAATTCCAGAAGGGCCGTCTTGCCGATCAGATTGATGGCCCGTTGGGGATCCTTGACCCCCGGGAGTTGTATGAGTATGCGATCCTTGCCCTGGGGTATGATTTCAGGTTCTGAAACGCCGAATTCATCCACCCTGTTGCGTATCGTCTCAAGACTCTGTTCCACGGCAAATTTTTCTATCGCTTCGATCTGCTTGTCATCGATTTTCAGATATACTTTTTCGCGTCCGTTCTCTATCTCTGAAGATTTGATCTCAAGGTTGGGGAAATTATCCTTTAACAGCTTCTTGAATATTGAGCTTGCCTCTTCATCAGGCAGTTCAAAGGATGCGAAAATTCCCTCTTCCGTATCAAGGTGTTTAAATCGTACCCTCTTTTCCATGAGGAGTTCTTTCAGATCGTTCGAGGTTCGTTCCATTGCACTCTCGACCGCCTTTTCGGTTTCCACCTCCATAACCAGGTGCATTCCTCCCTGGAGATCGAGTCCCAGGTGGATCTTGTCCGTATAGTCCTTCCAGAGGGAAGGCAGTTTCTGCGTGATAGAAGGCATGAGATAAAATAAGGCGACTGCGATAATGACAATCGTTATGATTCCCCGCACCTTGATGTTTTTATCAGACATGTGAATTCCTTTCGCCGTTGCTTATGGAGTTGCTTTTTGTATGACACCCGAAATGTGGGTTCTTGAAACCTTGACTTTAACCTTGTCGGCCACTTCCAGGGTTACGATCTGTTCGGTGATGGCGGCAATCTTTCCGTGGAGTCCGCCTACGGTGACGACCGTGTCCCCATGGGCAAGATTACTCAGCATGGCCTTCGTTTCTTTTTGCTTCTTCTGCTGGGGTCGTATAAGAAGAAAATAAAAAATTGCGAAGATGGCAACCATTACAATGATAAAGTTCAAATCTCCGCCAGGGGCCGCCCCTCCACCTGCTCCACCTGCTCCCATTGCGTATGCTATGCCTGTCATCTTATCCGTTCCTCCTTGCTTTTTTAATTGTTACAAGATTCCGTATATGACAATCGGTACATGAAATTTTCTCTGAAAGTCCTGTAATTGTCATGTTGTATCGCATCTTTAATCTTTTTCATCAGATTCATGAAGTATCTGATGTTATGGATGGTATTCAAAACAAGCCCCAAGATTTCACCGGCGATAAACAGATGCCGCAGATATGCCCGCGAGTAATTTCTGCAAGTGTAACAATCACACTCGCTGTCAAGAGGCAATCCATCCTCACGATAACGGGCGTTCCTTATAACAACTTTTCCATCACTTGTAAACAGCATTCCGTTGCGTGCGTTTCTTGTAGGCATTACACAATCAAACATGTCTATCCCGTGATACACCGATTCCACAATATCTTCCGGAAGGCCCACCCCCATCATGTATCGCGGTTTGTTTTCGGGCAGGAGGGGCGTGCATGCGGCGGTTATCTCACGCATGACTTCCTTGGGTTCCCCGACGCTCAATCCCCCCAGGGCATACCCGTCGAATCCGATGTCGATCAGCTCTTCGATGCCTCTCCTGCGCAGTGTCTCGTATTCTCCCCCCTGGGATATTCCGAAGAGTGCCTGGCGGCCGTCATCTTTCTTAGATTCCTTACATCTTTTAGCCCATCTAACCGTCATGTCAAGTGATTTCTCCGCGTAGGAGAAATCTGCGGGGTAGGACATGCATTCATCAAGGCACATCATAATATCGGAACCAAGTGCTTCCTGAATCTCCATGCATATCTCGGGGCTGATGAAGTGGCGCGAGCCGTCGATGTGCGACTGAAACGATGCACCTTCCTCTGTTATCTTTCTCAATGTCCCCAGGCTGTATATCTGAAATCCGCCGCTGTCGGTCAGGATGGGACGGTTCCAGTTCATAAATCTGTGCAGCCCTCCGAGGCTCCTGATCAGTTCATGTCCGGGTCTCAGATAGAGGTGATAGGTGTTCCCAAGCAGTATCTGAGCTTCCAGACCGCTTACCTGTTCGGGGGTGAGTCCCTTTACGGTTCCCTGAGTCCCCACGGGCATGAAGACGGGCGTATCCACCTCACCGTGAGGGGTCGCTATCTTCCCGAGACGCGCTTCCGATCCGCTGTCCTTGTGGAGCAGCGTGAAATCAAATTCATGATTCACGGATTTCTCTTCTTGAGGTCTGGTTTCTGTGTCCATGTAAACACCGTGTTACAACTTCGTATCAATACCAGCTACACCGGAGGCATTGCATCGTGCCGTTACCGTATCAGCATGCAATCGCCGTAGCTGTAAAATCTGAACTTCTCTTCGATGGCCTTTTCATAGGCCCTGTACATCAGGTCTTTACCCGCGAAGGCGCAAACAAGGAGGAAAAGCGAGGAGGCCGGCAGATGAAAATTTGTCAGTACCCTGTCCACGACCTTGAAACGGTATCCCGGATAAATGAAAAGATCGGTTCTGCCGCGTCCCTGCCTTACCATCCCATTCTGATCGGAGGCTGACTCCAGAGTCCGTATCGACGTCGTGCCCACGGCTACGATCCTTTCGGCACGGTTGATCTTTTCCGCAGCCTCTTCACCGATCTCGAAGGTTTCGCTTTCCATTCGATGATCTTCTACAATCTCTGTCTCAATGGACAGAAAGGTACCATATCCCACGTGCAGTGTCACCTGAGCGATGTCGATCCCTCGGCTTTTCAGTGTCTCAAAGGTTTTCTCGGAGAAGTGCAGACCGGCGGTTGGAGCGGCGACCGACCCGGGATTCTTCGCGTACACGGTCTGGTATCTCTGCAGGTCATGAGGATCTTTCGATTGTCCTTTCTTCCTCTTTATGTAGGGAGGCAGCGGTGCGCTTCCAAAGGTATCAAGAAAGGTATCGAATGTGCCTTCCGGATGGAAACGGACGATCCATTTCTTGTCTGAAATTCGTGCCACTATTTCGGCCCATGATCGGTCGTCGAAGGCTATCCGTGTGCCATCACCGACCCGTTTGGCGGGCCTCAACAGGACTTCCCATGTTTCGGGCGAATCCGTTTGTTCGAGCAGCAGCATCTCGATGGTGGCGCCGGTGGATTTTTTCCCGGAGATCTTTGCCGGGATTACCTTTGAATTGTTCACGACCAGGAGATCGTCCTTTTCGAGAAAATCGGGCAGTTCATAAAAATACCGGCATTCAAAGGTGCCACGGTCCCTGTCCACCACCATCATTCGTGAGTGGTCTCTTGCTTCAGACGGTTTCTGCGCTATTAATTCTTCCGGAAGATTGTAATAAAATTCATCTGTTTTCATGATAAGCCCGGGAAAATAACCAAAAAATACCCTCAAAGTCAACAGATATTTACATCCTCGGGTAGGGTATGAAGGTATCGTACATCGGTTGAAGCACCACAACGATTTGCGAGAAATCTCCGTTTACTATGAAAGATAGCAGTTGTTCGTTCGCTGAGGTGGGCCATGTGCCTTCTGCACGGTTTACGATCGGGCCGGATGCTTTTAGGGCAGTGTGTACCGAAGCTCAGCTTCTTCCGAGATAGACGAAAAGCAGGCCGATGATAACCGCTGTCAGTCCCAGTATCCGGAGGGTGTTGACGGGAACTTCTGTTACCTTCAAGAGATATGTCTTGATCTTCTCGGGAAAGGCGAAGTAGGGGAGACCTTCTATTATCAGAACCATACCTATGACGCAGAAGAAATATTTCATTGTTTGTCAGTTACCTTCTCTGTTCTTTTTGCCCTGTTCCATAGATCGTCCATCTCTTCCAGAGAAACATCGCGAGGTGACTTTCCCTGTTTCCTCAATGCCTCTTCGATAAACGAAAAGCGTGTCGAGAACGTATTCAAAGAAGACCTGAGGGCGTTTTCAGGGTCCACTTCAACGAATCTGCACAGGTTAACCAGCGAGAGGAACATGTCTCCCATCTCGTTTTCAATGCGGGCTTGCTTCCCGTCTGCAATGGCTTCCCTGAGCTCTTCCAGTTCTTCGTCGATCTTTTCCAGGACACCGTCCGTGTCTTCCCAGTCGAAACCCTCTCTGGATGCGCTCCCGGTTATCTTGTATGCCGCTGTGAGGGAGGGAAGGGAGCGGGGAACGCTCCGCAGGGCGGACGGTTTCCTCTTTTCCTTTCCGTTCTCACGTCCCTTTATGTCTTCCCAGTTTGCCCGGATTTCCTCGACATTATTGACTTCGACCGTCCCGAATACATGGGGATGACGGCGGATCATCTTTTCCGATATGTCATCCACCATGTCCGAGATAGTGAATTCGCTGTTTTCTTCCGATATTTTTGCCAGGAACAGTATCTGGAAGAGGACGTCTCCGAGTTCCTCCTTCAAATCATCCGGGGTCCCGTCGTTTATGGCGTCGATGACCTCGTATGCTTCGTCCAAAAGGTACCTTCCGACATCCTTTTTTGTTTGCTGCCGGTCCCACAGACATCCGTCCGGGGCCCGCAATCGTTCGATAATCGCGATGATTCTGCCGAAGCTATTCTTCTGTTGGTCTCTCAAGCGGCCATTGCCCCCTTTCCTTGAGGACATCACGGTAGACCGCAAGTGCTTCGTTTACCGTCGGCATCCCCGCATAGCTGGCAAGCTGAAAGAACATCTCCGTCAGTTTTATCGGATCGCAGCCGACATTCAAAGCCGCGTTGACATGGAGTCTCAATTCTTCTCCGGCCCGAAGTGCGGCCAGCATGGCGCACGCGACCATCTGCCGTTCGGGCAGTGTCAGGACGGTCCTGGAATACAGGTTTCCCGTTATAAATCTGGAGAAATCATTTGCGAGTTCCCGGTCGAATTCTTTCCACATCAGATAGGGCGGATCCATCTTTATGCCGCCGTCGAAGAGCTTTTTCGCTGTCTCACGAGTTTTTTCATTTGTTGCGTTCATCCTGTTCTCCCTTGGTTTTATTTTGTCAGGTAGATATCTCTATCCCTGTCCTGAAAATATACGTAATGATATGATCCCTTGTGCATGGTTTCGAAGATTTCCTCTCCCTTTTTCCTGCATGCGGGGCAACTCTGACCGGGGACCATGACGGCGAAGATCCGGTTGCCGGTACTTGCTTCCGAACTGATTGTTACCAGACCTCCGCATTCGTCGCAGACGCGGACCGTCTCTTGCTGATGTTCGCTGATCCCGTCCGTATCATAGAAGATACTCTTGTCGCGGCGCAGGGACTCTGCACCCTTTATCATATCGGCCCTTCGGGACTCGCGATGCCTCCACAGGTCATAGATGTATGAAACCGTCTGTTCGATCTGCTGACCTGTTCGAGGTGTCTGCCGTATGGATTCTGGATTATAATCCGGTTCGGTGACGTGACTGTAGTCTATGCCGGCCATGGCGAGGATGATGCCCACGTTGATGTAGGGTAGGGCGGTCTCTATGGAATATCCTCCCTCAAGCACCGCTATGTCGGGGGACAGCCGGTCATTGAGAAGGGCATAGCCCTGGGCGGAGAAGGACATGTTGGTTATGGGATCACTGTAGTGGTTGTCCTGCCCCGCCGAATTGATAATCAGATCCGGCTTGAAGTCATCCAGTATGGGGAGGATCAGGTTGTCCAGCGTGTACAGAAAGCCCTCGTCCGAGGTGTTGGGCGGGAGCGGTACGTTTATCGTGTACCCAAGGGCGTTCGGACCTCCGAATTCATTTGGGAATCCGGTACCGGGATAGAGCGTTCGTCCGTCCTGATGTATCGATATGAACAGGGTATCCGGATCATTCCAGAATATATCCTGCGTGCCGTCACCGTGGTGGCAGTCGGTGTCGACGATGGCGATCTTCCGGTGACCGTAGGCATGCCTGATATATTCGATCATGATCGCTTCGATGTTGATATTACAGAATCCCCTGGCACCGTGTACGATCCGCATGGCGTGATGTCCGGGTGGGCGGACAAGGGCGAAGGCATTGTCGACCTTCTTCTGCATCACCTTTTCGGCGGCGGTTATGGCTCCTCCGGCTGAGATGAGGTGAGACTGCGTGATTACGTTCCGTGCTTCGGGCACGCAGATATGAATGCGGTTTATGTCCTGGATCGTGGCAAGGCCGGGCTTGAATTCAACGATATTATCCAGGTCGAGCAGACCCTCTTCAAATACCTGGTCCTGCGTGTAGAGGAGGCGTTCCTCCCGTTCCGGATGTGTCGGTGATATAGCCCAGTCAAAGGCGGGGAAAAATATCAGTCCGGTTTTTTTCTCACTGTGTGACATGGGGCGCCTCCCTTCGGAATCCCGCGATCAATCCCGGTTTTACCTGGGCCTTGATCCGTATGTTCTTACCGGCAGAAAATCCCATCCCCCGTACCATGTTGAAGACCTGGTCCTCTATGATTTCTATATCGAGATCGTCTTTCTGTGCCCCCATCCTCAGAGCCCTTTCACGCAGTTTATCCGTACAGATGCCGATCGCCTCATCCCGTGTGAATCCCCGGGGTATGGAGGTCTGTATGCCCTCTTCAGCGATGATCATCTCTCTCTTTTCGGTATCGGCGAGGAGGGTCAGTTCGGTCGTTGTCCGTGCGAGTGCGGCGCCTATCGCATTGGCGACATCCGCGTGTTCCGGGATACTGGAGGGAAATCCCAGCATCTTGTCCAGGTACGGTGCCATCGGCCTGGCCGGTCCTCCCACGATATACACCACCTCCGGCTTGATCTTTTTGCCTTCAAAGATTTCATGGACGGTATAGACGGGTTTATTGTTGATGTCTCGAAGCATCTCGTTTACCGCGGCTATGATCTTCCCGCAGGCAAGTTCGAATATCTCTTTTGCCATCTCCTCGATGGAGCAGTTCTTGACGTCGGCAATCTCTTTTACGGCTCTGAACGCCTTCTCCCGATCTCCGATATCGGTCAGGCCGAGTGCTATCATGGCATCTGTCGGTGTGGGGGAGGGTCCCCCGAATGCCGCCGCCGGTCCGTCCCTCTCGGGCCCTATGACAAGGTGACCATCATCATATCTGATCCTGCTGTCTCCCCCGATCCCGATGGACCGTGTCAGGAGCCCTCTGATAAGCGTTTTGTGTCCCTCTATGGTTACGCCCAGGGGCTCAAGGAGCGGGGTCCCATCCGCGAAGATCGCTATATCCGTTGTCGTTCCGCCTATGTCCAGAGCGACAGCGTCCTTGCTGTCGTTGATCATGCTGGGATGCCCATAATGCTGGCTGCGGGTCCGGAAAGGATCGATCCGACGGGATACCCGGCCGACTGGCTGATGCTGGATGTTCCTCCATCCGCCTTCAGTATGTAGATGGGAGCGGTTATGTTTTCATGCTTCACGTATTCCATGACACTTTTAACAAAGGCGTTGTATGTGTCCCATATGGCGGCGTTGAGGTAGGTTGTTGCTATACGCCTCGGGAAGTTCAGGTTTCCCGACATGAGGTGTCCGAACGATAGGTGTTTGAACGTATTATTGATGATATCCGCTATCTCGGTTTCCAGACCGGGATTTCGGGTGGAAAACTTTCCGACGATCCCCACGTGATGAATCCCATCTTCCTTAAAGGTATCCACGATGCGGGAAATTTCCCTTCTGTCCGTTCCGGCGACCCTGACCCCTCGATGGTTTACATAACCGGATATGAAATGTGTGTCTTTGTTGATCCTGAGCATTTCATGGGAGAGGCCGGGACCGGCGGCCAGGATCATTCCCACCCTGTCCGTTTTGCCCTGTACGATAGCGTTGGTTGATATGGTGGTACTGAGGACGATTTTTTCCAGTTTGTGAGGATCTTCACCGCCGAAGACCTTTTCGGTGGCTTCCATGAGTGATCGTATCAGGCTTTCCTGATCGGTTATGACCTTTGCTTTTTTCCTAATCTTGTAACCATCCAGCAAAACCGCATCAGTATGTGTTCCTCCGACATCAATCCCTATGATCATGATTTTCCCTCGGCATATGTATTCAGTAAAAATGACTACCACATGAACCGGTGGCAGTCAATCTACGACGACTTTCTCGTTAATGCAATATAATAATGCCGCCACCCGTCCGGAGCAGACAAAAAGAGGGGTTTCCCAAATGGCGGAACAATACCAGCAAAAAAGTGCAGCAAGGACGGCCTGTTGAGCGAAATTGTGTTTGACTTACCAGGCGAAATTAATTAGATTTTCCGATATGAAATTTAACTGGATGAAGATCTATCAGAACAGACTGGTCGATGCCGACACCGCCCTACAGAAGATACGGAGAGGGTCTCGAATCTTCATCGGTTCCGCCTGCGGTGAACCCCAGGTCCTTGTGAAAACACTTATCGATAACGCCCCCAATCTGACAGACACGGAGATAATTCATTTCCTGGACATCGGGGATGCTTCCTACACGGATGAACGATTCAGTGAACACTTCCGCCATAATGCGCTCTTCATAGGTGCCAGCACCAGAAAGGCGATCCGTGAGGGAAGAGCGGACTACACACCCGTCTTTCTTTCCGAAATACCGTTGTTAATGCTGAGGGGAAGGGTGCATATCGATACCGCATTGATAATGGTCTCGCCCCCGGATAAGAACGGATATGTAAGCCTTGGTGTTTCTGTTGATATTACCAAAACGGCAACCGAAGTAGCCGATTATGTCATAGCGGAAGTAAATCCCCATATGCCACGGACCCTTGGTGACAGTTTCATCCATGTAAGCCAGATCGATGCATTCGTGGAAAGCGACACCCAGATCCTGGAATTCAAGCCAAGTCCCCCGAGAGATACGACAAAGGAGATAGCAAAGTATACGGTGGACCTCATAGAGAACGGATCCACCATTCAGACGGGTGTGGGCAGGATACCGAGTGCGCTTTTCCCCTACCTTCGCAACAAAAAAGATCTGGGCGTTCATACCGAGGTATTTACGGAAGGGATCATAGAACTGATCGAGGCCGGTGTAATAACCTGTAAGAAAAAGACGCTCCATCCCGGGAAAATAATCTCAAGTTTTTGCATGGGTACCAAGTGCCTGTACAACTATATCCATAATAATCCTTTCTTTGAGTTTCACCCCGCCCATTATGTTAATAATCCGGTTGTCATTGCACAGAATGACAAGATGGTATCCATCAATGCCGCCCTTACCGTGGATCTTACCGGTCAGGTGTCTTCGGATTCTTTGGGTTTCCAGTTCTATAGCGGTATCGGGGGGCAGGTCGATTTTGTCCGCGGATCGGCTATGTCAAAGGGTGGCAAATCGATCATCGTCCTGCCATCGGTAACGGACGATGGGAAGGAATCACGGATAGTCCCGAACCTGCAAAGGGGAGGAGGAGTCGTATTGACCAGGGGTGATATCCACTATGTGGTTACGGAATATGGTGTGGCATACCTGCACGGCAAGTCCATCAGGGACAGGGCGCTCACCCTCATCAATATTGCTCATCCCGACTTTCGGGAAGAGCTGCTTGAAGCCGCAAAAGAACAGGGATACGTATTCAAGGACCAGCTCTTGCCGGTCGTTCTGTACCCGGAACAGTATGAAACCTATTTCAAAGACAAGATGGACCAGGAAATATTCTTCCGCCCTGTCAAACCGACGGACGAGAGGAGTATGCAGGACCTCTTTTATGCCCTCCCCGAACAGGATGTGTTTACCAGATACTTTACCCAGCTCAAATCCCTGCCTCACAGGGCTGCTCAGCCGCTGGTGGCTATCGATTACATGGATAAAATGGCCATTGTCGGTGTTACGGGAAAGGAAGAACCGGAGAGTAAAGAGCGCATCATCGCCATCGGCAGTTACAGCAGAGATCCGAGCAGAAACCTCGCCGACGTGGCGTTTATTACTCATGCCAAATGGCAAAACAGGGGCATCGGTACCTTTCTGCTCAAGTATCTCATCCAGATTGCCATGGAACATAATATCGCAGGCTTTACCGCCGACGTCCTCAGCTATAACACCCACATGCTGCGGGTCTTTCAGAATGCCGGCTACGTGCTGGAAACCAGGATGGAAGACAGTGTATACGAATTAAAATTACTGTTTGACAAAGCCTCACCTCATTCAACATAAGACGGACCGCTCTATTCGAAAACATCAATAAATACCATCATAATCGTATCAGTTAATCATAACATAACTGAATTATTCGAATATCTGCTGGGGATTCAGGGCCACAGGACTGATTCCTTGACAAATCCGGGCAATGGAGATATATCCCCGCCCCCGTATTAAAAAATCCTGGATAACCTCAATGAGTTGCCGGAGATTGTATCCGGGCTGACAGATCCGGGAGTATGCGGGCAGGGATTTTTAATAGTAAGAAACAGTTGGGGGGATACGAAGAATTTCGCCGAACCGCCTGTTGGAGTACGTGGATATCACGTATCCGCCTTTGGCTGGGATGTGGCGATGTTACGCAGGTGTAGCAAGGAACTTAAAAAAGGAAGATCGCAGGATTGCTCCAATTCATCATTTTGATGAAAGGCGTCACTGTGTTATCGATATGCGTTGTAATCCGGTATGAGCGGTTTACATCTCAAACCGCTGCCGGAGACGGACATACGTGGTTTGTGTAAATCGCCATAAGCAGTGTCATATCTCTGTAAGTTTCATCTGTATTTCTTCTTAACCCTTTTTCATGGGCTCAATATCCTCACGGTATGGTTGAATTCCGGAAGCTTTGCCGTTTGAACGGCGATGTGTTGTTCCGGTTTTGCGCCTTCTCCATACCAACCGCAACCGTGACAACAAAGGAGAATGGGTTCGTACGGCGGATAGCATGGCGTATGTCGTGATTGGATCGGGAATATCGGATGGATAAAGAAATTGTTGTTTTTGGAGACGCTCATTATTCAAAAAACTGGGATACCATTGAAACATGTCTGAAAGGCTACCCCCTCTCTGCGGATTCGTTTTTGAATCCCAACCGTGAACTGAAACATTTCATCGACAGGGTCAACAGATCTTCGGAAGTGGGTATGGTGGTCAATAACGGTGATTCGGTGGATTACCATTATGATGACTACAGAACCTTCACACAGATCGTAAGAAGGCAGGCCGACCATAATAGAACGTCCAACTGGGTCCACTTCAATGCCGTCTTGAAACAGCTCGACAAGCCGTACGCAGCAGTTCTGGGAAACCACGATTATCGAAAGGAACCCTACAATTACCATTTATGGGGAACCAACCATGTCAATCTTCCCTCGGGGGAAAGGAAACCGATTAAGAAGAAGATCGGACACCATTCTTTCCGGGGTCCTCTGGAACTGTCTTCACTCGCGGTTGATCTCAAAGAATTCGATTCCCCTGCAGACTGTTCGAGCTATGAAAAGGCAAAATCACTGATCTTCGGAAAGTATAATTGTATCTTCCTGAATAATGGTCCCGATGCCATTGTTCGATGGAGAAACTTTTTCAGGTATATGAGCAAAAATCTGCTGCCGCCGGCCCTTTCCTTTGATCTGGACGGGCTGAACAGGCGCGATCTTGCCTATGTGCGGTTATGCCTTTCCAAGAGAAGTGGCGAACACTTCCTGATTTTTCAACACGGTCCCCTCATCAACTCGAACGGCAACGGCACCCGCAACAAGACGTATCAACTGACAACCACCGATCTCAGCACGTCGGCGGCACGGCAGAACATTGCCCTCAGCACGATCCTGCGCGGCGGCGGAGACCTGTTGAAAATACTGAGGCAGACCAGCAATAACGTGACCATAGTCTGCTCGCACACCCATACGGCGAAGTACTTCCTGATTCATAAATCCTCACTGATCGCCCGGGAAGTCTCCTCGGACGAATTGAATTATGAAAAGGACAATCCTTCCTACATAAAACAGATCACCACGTTACCCCTGGGTGTCGTATCCAGAAGACGCGGCGGGTTTAAGACGGGGTTTCTGAGAATCAGTGATCATGGGTTCGAGGAAATTGTTTTAAATAGTTTTGATAGACCTATATAACGTTGATCCGTGGTTGCACGAAGACCATTGGTTCGGTGAGAATACGACCCTGACCCTTCTCAGGGAGCCGTAAGCCGTATTTTTGAGAGGCTATCCCTCATGAATGGGAATGAAAAGATGATTCACCAGAAATTTTCAATCGGCATTTGCCTTGGCGCGTCAACCATTTCTCTTGTCAAGATACCCCGCTACCCGGCAGGCCGGAGTCACGATGCGATCAATGACGTTCAGAGCTGGTCCGTACCCCATGAAGGCAACCCACGGAAAACACTGCTCGCACTGCTGGAAAAAGCCCGGGTAACCCCCGACGATTCCGTCGCCGTCACCGGACGAAGATTTAAAGATACCCTGGATCTGACCTCGATTACGGAGCCGGAAGCGGTTGAACTCGCGTACCGGGCGATCCGGCCCTCCATCGGTGCCCCCTGTTCCGCGATTGTATCGGCCGGCGGTGAGAGCTTTCTCGCCTATGTCCTGGACGGCAGCGGTAACATCGCCAATGTCGTTACCGGAAACAAATGCGCCGCCGGTACGGGCGAATTCTTTCTGCAGCAGATCAAACGCATGGATGTTTCCCTGAACGATGCCTATTCGGTGACCGAAGAAAATCCGTACCATGTCTCCAGCAGATGTGCCGTGTTCTGCAAATCCGACTGCACCCACGCCACCAATATTGGAGTTCCCAGGGAGCAGGTCACCGCCGGAATATGCCGGATGATGGCGGACAAGATATTGCAATTGTTGAAGAGGGTCAAAAAAGACCGTGTCATGCTCATCGGCGGCACGGTAAGCAACCGGCAGATGGTGCGATATCTACAGGAGGAAATCGATCACCTCATCATCCCCGCCGAGGCAATCTGTTTTGAAGCGCTGGGAGCAGCCCTGTATGCATCCGACCATCCGACACGACCCTACACCGGATACGAAACACTCTTTCTTTCGGAAGAGAGGAGGTTTGATTCACTTCCCACCCTCTGTTCATCCGAAGATCTGGTCCAATTCAAGACCCTCCTCAAGGAGGAAATCACGGCCGGTGACACCTGTATCCTGGGCCTGGATGTGGGGTCTACCACAACGAAGGCCGTTCTCATCAGGAGTAGTGACAACGCGATCCTCGAATCCGTGTATCTTCGAACGAACGGCGATCCGGTGGGAGCTTCGAGGAAGTGCTATTCGGAACTGCTGAAGATGATAGCTAAAAAGATCGATCCCGGCACCATACGGATAACCGGCCTCGGCGTTTGCGGGTCAGGCAGACGCATCGCCGGACTCCACGCAGACACGCAGGGAGTGATAAACGAGATCACGGCCCATGCAACCGCTGCGATCCATTTCGACCCCCAGGTGGATACCATCCTTGAAATCGGGGGGCAGGATGCTAAATACACGTTTATACATAACGGAGTGCCGTCGGATTATGCCATGAATGAGGCCTGTTCTGCAGGCACCGGTTCGTTTCTTGAGGAATCGGCAGGCGAGACCCTCGGTGTACGGATGAAAGATATCGCCGGTCTGGCCCTGCAGGGAAAGAGGCCGCCGAATTTCAATGACCAGTGTGCCGCTTTTATCGGTTCCGACATAAAGAGCGCCGTTCAGGAAGGGATGTCCCAGGAGGATATCCTCGCGGGTCTCGTCTATTCGGTCTGCCAGAACTATCTGAACCGCGTGAAGGGGAACCGTCCCGTGGGCCGAAAGGTGTTCATGCAGGGGGGAGTCTGTTATAACAGGGCGGTGCCGCTCGCCATGGCCGCTCTCCTGGAATCTCCCATCATCGTCCCGCCGGAACCCGGATTGATGGGCGCCTTTGGCGTAGCCCTCGCGGTAAAGGAACGGATCGGCAAGGGGCTTCTGCCGCCCGGTGATTTTGACCTGGCGAGCCTTGTCAAAAGAGAGGTGGAATACCATAAGCCCTTTATCTGCAACGGCCATTCCCAGATGTGCGACAGGGGCTGTGAAATTTCCGTGATCGGTATCGAAGGAAAGAAGATCCCCTTCGGCGGCGCCTGCGATCGATATTATAACAAACTGATTCCAGGCCGGCAGTCCGCCGACGCCCCGGACCTGGTCATGGCACGGCAGCGGGTGATTTTTACGAATCCGGTCAATACCTCCCCTATAAACGGCAGATCAGAAGATCGGAAAACAGTGGGCATGAACCGGAGCTTCATGGTTCATACCTATTTTCCTCTTTTTTCTACCTTTTTCACGGAGGCAGGTTTTAAGATAGCGATCCCCGATTCACCGGATCCTCGGGGAATCGAAAAGATGGAAGCCGCCTTCTGCTTTCCCGGAGAACTGAGCCATGGATTCTTTTCTTCACTGCTCGATGCTCCGACGCCTGTGGACTTTCTCTTTCTTCCTCATTTTAAGGCGGTCCCCGATTCGGGGGGTGAGTTCCATTCCCAACTCTGCCCCATCGCCCAGGCCGAACCCTATTATCTGAAAACGACCTTTGCCGATGAACTGGAAGCGATACAGAAAAGAGGAACCCGGATTGTATCACCGGTCCTCGATATGACGCGGGGGATGCATCATGTGGAGGATGCGCTGTATAAAACCGCTGTAATCATGGGAGTCCCGAAGGCAAAGATAAAAACCGCCATAACGAAGGCCCTCCTGGCCCAGATGGACGCCTTTGAAACATTAAAGTACATGGGACGGCAGTTTGTCGATGACCTTGAGGCTGATCCCCGTAAGATCGGCATTGTCATTTTCGGCCGGCCCTACAACAGCTTTGCCAAGGAGGCCAACAAGGGCATCCCCGCCAAGTTTGCCTCACGGGGGTATCCGGTTGCTCCTTTTGACTGCCTGTCCTTCGAAGGGGAACGGGGCAAAGCCGGTCTCTTCTGGGGGATCGCCCAGAAGATCTACAAGGGCGCCGAAATGGTCAAGAAACACCCCCGGCTCTTCCCGGTGTTCATCACCAATTTCTCGTGCGGCCCCGATTCATTTCTCGTTAGTTATTTCAGGGACCTGATGGGCAGGAAACCCTCCCTGACCCTGGAGCTGGACAGCCATACCGCCGATGCCGGTCTCGAAACCAGAATCGAGGCCTATCTGGATATCGTTTCCATGTATCAACACACAGTGGATACGGATCGGAAACAGGAGGGGCATCCCTTTGTCCCTGCCCGGATTTCCCGCAAGGCGGATCACTTTACCTTTGTTTCATCAGCGGGGGAAGAGATTCCGCTGACAAATCGGGATGTGAAGATCGTGATTCCTTCCATGGGAAAGTACGCATCAGAGGCATTCGCCGCCGTTTTCCGAAATCTTGGTTTCAATGCGCAGGCGCATCCGGCAGCCGATGAAGATATCTTGAAGTCGGGGAAGACACAGACCCTCGGCAAAGAATGCCTGCCCATGATTCTGACAACGGGGATGCTCTTGAATACCATAGGGGCAAAAAAAGAGGATGAAAAAGTGGCTTTCTTCATGCCCACGGCTCATGGACCGTGCCGTCTGGGGCAGTATGAAATCTACATGAATGATCTCATTACAAAGCTTGCCATCCCCGATGTGGCTATCCTGCCTCTCTCATCCGGCGCCGGATACGCGGGGATGGGAGGGAACGCGCAAAAGGGATTGTGGTCGTCCATTGTGGTTTCGGACGCCATTGAAGATGTCCGTTCCGTAATCCTGGCCAACGCACGGGATGTTGACAGGGGTCTTGAAATTCTGGAGGAAGAGTGGAGTGTCATCATAGCCGCCATGGAATCAGACGGATTCGACTCTTTTAAGCGTGCCATCGCGTCCTGCTCGGAACGGTTGAGCACCATCCCCATGAAGATCCCCCTTGAAGAGTTGCCGGTGATCTCTCTGGTTGGCGAAATATTTGTTCGGCGAGACTCCCTTTCCAGAAGGTTCATCACCGAACGCCTCGCAGCATCGGGTTTTGCCGTGTCATGCGCCCCTGTTGCAGAGTGGGTGCACTATATTGATCTCCTGTTCAAAAAGGGATTGTTAAACACAAAGATGTCGGCATTCGAGTACCTTGAGACAAAGATCAGAAGACAGTTGATGGGCCATATTGAAAACAGGATTCAATCGACGTTCAAGGGATCGGGTTTGTACCATGGAGAAACAATCTCCGTAGACTCCATCGTGGCAAAGGCATCCCCCTTCATTTCCCTGGACCTGGCGGGGGAGGGCATCCTGACGGTGGGGAACGCGCTGAGAAGCATCGCCCACTGTGCATGCGGCGTCATCTCCATCGGACCCTTCGGCTGCATGCAGAACCGGATTGCCGAATCCATCCTCAACAAGACTATGACCCGTGAGGTCAAGATTGCCGCCTGTCCGGAGTCGCCGGAGCTCAAGACCATGCTCGCCGGACTGGAATATCTGCCCTTCCTTGCCATCGAAAGTGACGGCATGCCCTTCCCCCAGATCATCGAAGCAAAACTGGAAACCTTTTTGTTGCAGGCCAGACGGTTGCACCATAGGATGCTGGAATCGGTGAACGGTGCGGATCTGAAAAGGTGCGAGGGATCGGGCGCTTTGTAGGGAAGAATCCGGTTGTTACACACCCGCCTCTGCTTTAGTCGTGCTGTCCGTACGTCAGCATGGACAGCACGTTGAATGGAGAATCTTCCCCTATCTGTTCAGAAACCGGTAATATTCGCACATCTTGGACAGGACCTTTACCGCCCGTTCCGGGTTCTGATAGAAGACGCTCTTGTAGGTACAGTCTTCGACCGTATACACGGTGTGGTGCATTTCGTCTTCGAGGAGGCTTACGCCCAGTATGGGTTTGTTGTATTTCTCCATCATGTGAGCCACTTTGGAGATATAATCAACTTCGAGCATATCGGCGAGCTTCGCCCCGTCATTCAGGAATTGATCCGAGTAGTTGGGGTCGGCCTTGCGAACCGATTCGATCATGCGCTTCGCGAATATCTTCATCCCCAGAATGCCGAGATTGATGACGGCGTCGCAGCCGTCCCACTTCATGAATTCCTCCATCACCGCCAGTGGTATGGAGGTGTCATTTTCACCCACAATATCCGCGGGATTGGATCTGCTCCAGAAGGGGGGGAGGATCGTATCCACGCGCTTCAGCATTTCATCAGGCAGGGTTGGTACTTCGAGCCCTTCCCGTGCGCACATGTCTGCGGTAATAACTCCCCATCCGCCGCCGAGGGTGACAATGGCGATGCGGTTTCCCTTCGGCAGAGGCAGTGATGAAAAGGCGGCGGCAAGATCGAGAAGCTCCATGGACCGCTCCACCTTGATGATCCCCGCCTGCTTGCACGCGGCATCGAATACGCGGGAGTTGGACGACAGCGCCCCGGTATGGCTCGACGCTGCGCGATTTCCGGCCCCGCTCTGTCCGCCCTTCAGCATGACGATGGGCTTCTGTTTCCCTGTCCGTTTGGAAACCTCGATAAACCGGCGACCGTTTTTCACGCTTTCGACATAGAGGATAATGATATTCGTGGAGGGGTCGACCTCAAGACCTTCTATGAGGTCTTCGATCGTAATCATGGCCTCGTTCCCCGATCCGCAGAACCCCCTGATTCCGATGGCCTGTTCCTCGGCAAAGGCGAGGAGCTGGACTCCCAGGTTTCCGGACTGGGAAATGATGGAGGTAGAGCCTTCCGGTGGTTTCACGGAGGCGCTTACGCAGAAGAGTTCGCACAAGGGGTTGCAGATACCCATGGTATTGGGACCGAGGATCTGTATTCCCGCCTTCCGCGCCTCAACGACGAGTTTCTCTTCAAGGGCCTTTCCCTCGTCGTCCGACTCTCTGAAGCCGGAGGTGATGAGGAGCATGTTCCTGATCGATTTTTCCTTAAACTGGGGGATCAGATCCAGCACCATCCGTGCCGGTACGGTAACGACTCCCAGATCAACATCGCCCGGGATGTCCGCAAGCGATTGATAGACGTGATGATTGGCTATGGTTCCCCCCTTCGGGTTCACGAGGTATATGTCACCCTTGTAGCCGCCGGTTATCGTGTTGACGACAAGCATATGGCCCCATTTCCCTATGCCCCCTGAGGCTCCGATAAAGGCGATGGATTTCGGATGGAACAGATCACGGATAACCGATGATTCCACGGGCGGGCGGTACTTCTTTTCAGTCTGTTTTTCCCCCGGCACAATCAGCGCATCAACGGCCACAACAGAACCGTCGGATGTAATCAGAAGCGGATTGATATCTATCTCCGCGATTTCGGGAATCTCCATTCCTAGGCGCGACAGTCCCATCAGTGCCCGTATCAGCTCGTCACGGTTAGCTGCCTTCTCTCCCCTGAAATCTCCCAGGAGCGATTTTGCCTTGATTTCATCGAGCATTTCCGCGGCGTCGCTTTCGGTCAGCGGGGCAATGCGGAAGGTAACGTCGGAGAGCGCTTCGGTGAAGACACCGCCCACGCCGAACATGATGACCGGTCCGAACTGGTCATCACGAAACAGTCCGGTGACAAATTCTCTTTTGCCCCGAACCAGCGGTTGGACCAGGAATCCTTCGAGTTCATCTTTCGCCTCGCGGGCGATCAGGGATGCCGCATTCCTGACGGACTCTTCGTCGGCGAGATTCAGATGCACGAGACCCCTCTCGGTCTTGTGCAGCAGCGTGGCTCCGAGCCCCTTCAGTACCACGGGAAATCCCGTCTTCCGCGCGACTTCTACGGCCTCGTCTTCGGTCGATGCAACCGTTTCACTGATAACCGGCACGCCGTAAGCCTTGAGGATCTCCTTCGATTCACTCTCGGTCAGGGCCTTATTCCCCCGTGTTCTGACTTTTTCGATCAACTCCTCTTTATTCACCCATTCACTCCTTTTTTCTTTCTCATCCGAATTGCGAAAATATGCCCCGCGTTTTTATACTATTAGACTTGGAAAGTGAAGAAATTTATTGCTTACCATCAGAAATCTTTAGGTATCATTAACTTTTTTCCCCTTTTGAATCTATCACTTTAACGTTTGCCATCGGGCTTTGCACCCCCGCAATCGGAGCGCCGTGGCCCGGATAGATCGTCTCTATGTCGAGGGAAGAAAGTTTCTCGAATGAATGTACTATATCCGTGACGCTGCAGCAGAATCGGTTTACCTCGCCCGTACCCTCCATATTGAGAATCGTATCGCCCGAAATAAGGGTCCTCTGCTTGCTGTTGTAGAAACAGACGCTGTCCGGCGTGTGGCCCGGTGTCTCGATCAGCCTCCAGTCCGGGAGGAAGGGAATGTCAAGCGATTCTTCGAGTTCGCATTTCGGCTCGTATCCGATACGGGTGAAGGTGCGGAGAAAGGGGAGGGGGATGCCTGCCTTTACGCTGGCAAAACTCTGGCGGTAATTGCGGTACTGGTTCGGAATCCGGGAAACAACCGGTACGAGTCCCATGACCCACCGGGAGAAAGGGGGGATCGCGAGTCGTTCCTCTCCCGAGATGTATCGTGCCACCATGGAGAAGAAGTTGATCTCCGTCTCCGGGAATAGATCTTTCAGTTTGGCTATTCCGCCGAGGTGGTCGATATGGAAGTGAGTGGCGGTTATGAGCTTGAGCGCCCCTTTTCCCCCGCCGTACTGTTCATTGATGATCTCTTGAATTATCTCTGCGGCCAGGTTGGAACCCACGTCAACGGCCGCCAGGCCGTACCTTCCTTCAATGAGGTACGTGTTTGCGTAGCCTCCTTCGATATGATGGATCATGGTGCACCTCCCTCGTACATGGCAGTTTCCGCTGTAAGAAACCGGTGTGCCCTCTCCAGCAGCATCTTCTGGCTTTCAAAGGACAGGAGTGTTCTCGCTTCCCGAAACGGAAACCACCTGAATGCCGAAATCTCTCCACCGTCAACGGTTACCCGATGTTCATCGGTCTCGCAGAGAAAGTAGATGGAGTGCTTGATGATTTCTTTGCCGCGGGACTCAGCTCGTGTGCTGACTGCAGGGTATGTCTCCACCTCCCTGAACTTATCGATGAATCGAAGGCCCGTGAGTCCCGTCTCTTCACTGATCTCCCTCGGGGCTGCGTCTTTTTCCGTCTCGGCGCGTTTGATGTGCCCCTTGGGAAAGCCCCATATGTCGTTCCTTTTACTGTAGATGAGAAGAAACTCCCGCCCTCTGTCGGCCTTCCTGAAGATTATCGCTCCCGCCGAAAATTCCTCGTCCATAGGGCCTCTTCACATGTATTTTTCTTGAAAAATTATACCATGTGCGAAACGCATTGAAAAGCAGGCTATCCTCCGAGCGTCGTTTCAGAGGATCTCAACGGTTAATACATGCCATTAATAATGTGTCGGAACAATATGATAAATAAGGTTAATTAGAGTATCAATAAAAAGACTGCCGAAGGTCAGGACCGGTACCAGTGCTTTACCCATACAGCTCTTCACGGACGTTTTTCGGCAGTCCCCCTGCAACCAGATCGTATGAGTCGTCGATCATCTCAAGGACAAAATCTTCGGGTAGCGTCCCGTCGAGTATGACCGTATTCCAGTGTTTCTTGTTCATATGGTAACCGGGCCTGATAGCGGGGTATACGTCGCGGAAGGCGACGGCATCTGCGGGGTCGCATTTCAGATTTATCCTCAGGGGATCCGACTCGATCGCCACGATGGCGAACACCTTTCCCATTACCTTAAAGACCGGCGTCTCCGGTCCGAAGGGATATTCTTCGGTGACGCCTTTTTTTGCGTGGCAGTATGCGAATATGTCTTCAAGCGTCATACTACCTTTCCTTCATAATCTCTCAATTTTACTAATCTTGTCAGAACGCCTCCGAGAAGGATACTGGCGCCGAGAAGGATAAAGGCGAGTTTAAACTGATCCGCGTCTCCCAGGAAGCCGATAATCGTCGGGGTGATCCCCGCTCCCACCATAAAGGCGATAGGTACGGCAAATGATACGGCCAGACCCCTGCTCTGGGGCGGCACGATCACCGAGAGCATGGCAAATCCCGCGGGGAAGAAGCAGACGGCGAAAACGGGCTGCAGAAGGATAACCGGTTTGATCCATGACGTGTTCGCGATCCCGAGGAGAACGGTCATGACTCCGGTAACAATGAAGACGACGTTGATGATCTTTGTCGCACCGAATCGGTCGGAGGCCCATCCGGCGAAAAAAACGATGACCACGGTTGAAACCCTCGACATGGCGACAAGGGTATTGGCTTCGACTCTTGCTATACCGTGGTCCGCGACAAGATAGAGGGGGAGCATGGAAAAGGTGCCGAGGGTGCTGCTGATGCCCAGACTGAAGAGTATTGCCATGACCCAGAAGGATGGCGTTGCCAGAAGATTTCTTATGGAATCGAAATTCGGTTTCACACCCTTAAACTCTCCGCCCCGCCCAAAAAAGATAAAACAGATACCGCTCAGAGCTGATACAAGACCGATCGACACCATGACCCCCCGCCATGAAACCCAGATCATCAGCATCTCCGCTACAAGCGGAGCCATCACAAAACCCAGATTGGGGGCCAGCTCATGAATGGCGAGTGCCTTCCCCCACTGGTGTTGATCGACCAGATTCGTTACGGTCGCGATCCCGGAGGGGAGATACAGCCCTGTTGCGAGCCCCAGGAGAAACATGCAAACGACCATACTCCATGCGGTCTCGACGAAACAGACACCCACAAGGACAACGCCGATTACAATGGAAGAGACCGTAATGGTCATCCGGTGGGAGATGCGGGAAGAAACAAAACCGGAGCAGACCAGCGATATGAAATAGCCGATTGTGGTAAACAGGAAAAACGACCCCGCCTCGCCGTGACTGAGGGACAGGTCCTTTTCGATGGTCGGGATCAGGGGAGAAAGGACGATCCTGGCGATAAAATTAAGGAAGAAGATCGTGGTCAGGAAAATAATGGGACCAAGATGTCTCCGCAGTGACGACCCGCTATCAACCTGTTCTTTTTGTGTATCCGTGTGTACTGAAGGTTCAACCATCTATGCTGCTCTCCGACTATGGTAATTGACCGGAATGGGGCGAGTTTCTACCGATCTCTCTGCCGGTCATTACATCATTCCCATTCCGCCGGTGTCTGTAACGAAAAAACCACCACATTATACATTTTTTTAAAAACGGATCATGTATATCTTTCGAGTCAAAATGGCAAAGAAAATTTTTCAAGGACCCCGGAGACGATTTATATGTTGCCACCGGGCAAATCGTGATTATAATAAGTGGCAGTGGAAGGAACTCGGCACACTTCCGGATTCTGGTGATGTTTCGCCGGCCCTGTTTACCAGTTTACCGATTCAGACCGTGAAGGTCAATGCAACGATATGGAATTAGCGGATTATTACCGGATACTCGAACTAAGTCCGGGTGCGTCGATGAGACAGATAAAGAAGGCCTACCGCAGATTGGCCCTGAAATATCACCCCGACAGGAATTCCAGGGATGCCGCGGCTGCCGAGAAGATGAAGTCGATCAACGAGGCTTACGCGACCCTCTCAAATCCCGAAAAGAGGCATGACTACGACCTGATGAACGACGGCTCCGGTTCTGCATATTACGATCGATTCGGACAATACGACACCGTTCAGGACATATTATGGATTATTACCAACTACTCGAAATAGAATCGGATGCGACGGCCGAACAGATAAAAGAAGCCTACCGCAAACAGGCCCTGAAATATCATCCCGACAGAAATAACGGAGACGCGGCAGCGGCCGAAAAGATGAAATCGGTCAACGAGGCCTATGCGGTCCTCTCGAATCCCGACAAGAGGCGGGATTACGACCTGATGAAAGACCGTTACGGATCTTCGGCCTACAGTCAATTCAGACAGAATTACTCCGATCAGGACATATTCAGGGGCTCCGATATCAACGGGATCTTCGAGGAACTCGCCCGCACCTTCGGCCTTCGCGGTTTTCAAGATATCTTCAAGGAGACTTACGGCAACGGGTACCGGACCTTTCAGTTCAGGACCAACGGCATGAATGGACGAGGGTACGTCTTTACCGGCAATCCCGGCGGCGGCGGGCAGCAGCCCATCCAGTTTCCCCATCTGGAGGGTGGCCTGGGAAAAATAGCCCGGTTTGCCTTCAAGAAGATCAGCGGCATGGAACTGCCCGAAAGGGGCAGGGATACCTTCGATACCGTCCGCCTGAGCCCCGAGAAGGCCCATGCGGGCGGGCAACACGACTATACCCACTGGGGGAGAGGCAAGAAGATCAAGATCAGGATACCCGCCGGTGTTGCCGAGGGCCAGAAGATCCGACTTGCCGGAATGGGAGAAGAGGGCAGGGGCGGCGCCGAGGCAGGCGACCTCTACCTGAAAGTCCACATCAAAAAGCCGATCGTGCAGGAAATCAAAGGATTTATACAAAACCTGATAAACCGGTAACCCGGTCCGTTCCGATCACAAAATCGAACGTCCGATCATATGTCAAAAATGGAAGCGCTGAAGTGCGTTTTCTCACGCTATCACTCGGTTTCCGGCCATCTCTTTCGTTGACAATATCACCCGCCTTGATATAAAAAGAAACCATACAGATATTACCTTTGAGGGTAGAAAGGGGAGGATTACAGGCGGTGGCGAAGATTTCTTATGACGGCAGGTCGGGGCGTGTACGGACGAGCGTCAAAAAAGACGAGCCGAAAGAGCAGAGACCGGTCGGCGATGTTGTTCGGGAACTGAAAGAGGGTATGAAAAAACCGGCGGGGGAAGATTACCGGGAGCGCTCGCTCGCGATGCACGGCCTGGTATGCGCGCGATGCGGCAGGGAATTCGATCATACAAACCGGCATCTGCTGACCGTCCATCACAGAGACGGCAACCACTACAACAACCCCCCGGACGGCAGCAACTGGGAGAACCTGTGCGCCTACTGCCACGAAGACGTGCACAGCCGCGAAGTCCTGGGCGACTATTTTAAAGGCGCCCCGAGCGCCAAGGAAGTGGCGGTGGTCTATAGTGATGACGACCCACCCAAGGGACTCGGCTCACTGGGAGCCAAACTCCAGGAAGCCATGATGCGGAAAAAGAAATAAACCACTTATCTGAATATTAATAGTGAAATCTAAGCGTTAGGAAGTTATGTGAGGCTTTCCGATTTGCCATATATAAGTTCTGTGTTCAGGCCTCTGCTTGAATTCTCAAAGAATCTGTCAATCTCGTTGACAGTCTCATAGGGCAGGTATCTAACGTTTTGATCAAAATCCATCTTTTTAAATGTCGGGCGTTTAACCTGCTCTTTTATTTTATTTCGCTGTGAGAGCGGTGCAACAATGTATAAAGGATAGACACTATTAGGTGCAACGATCTTTAGATCAGAGAATCTCAACAGGCCGGAGTAAATGCTCGTTGAGTGTTCAATTTCAAAGGCAGCATCAACCCTGAATTCTTGTTTCCATACGACATCAATATTTTCAACATACTTCGCCTGTAAATCAATCCCTGCGGCAAACTCATGTTCAAACTCGCTATAACCGTATGCGTCGACAATTTTTTTCTGGTCATTCTTGGGCACCCACACTTCTGATCCTGCCTTTCTTCCAAGGTTGATCAGTTTCCATTGCATCTTCACATGCTCAGATGTCTCGTTCTCATCAAGCGGCTGCAAATCTTCGGTCACTATAGGAAGTTCTTCGGGTAAAATCTTGTCATAACGGTTCATTACCTGTTCACCAAGTTTAATGCGCTGGAGAATTGAGTATAGATCATCAAACTGGGTATAGAATAGTTTAAGCTTGTCTTGACTGACGAGTGAGAACCCCCGAGGCTTATATAGAAGTTGATATCCTAATAGCTCGTTGACCTCTATGAAAGGTAGGTCTATCTCAAGGGGATTTGAGATAAAGTAAATAAGATCCCATCCTTCTGTGGATTTTCCGCTGATATTTTTCCATAGTTCTCCCGATAAGTTTTGATTGACAGTTTTTGCAGCAATGAAGCCCAGCAACTTGACTGTGTCCCCTTCAACAATAAGGATGTTGTCGCCGATTCCCATTTTCTCGAATTTTGCCCTATTGGCAGGTGTATCACGTGATCCCCATACTGCAATCCGTTTATCCTGAAAAATCCTTCTTAAATAAGTCTTCAAATTCTGATCGATAAATTTGAATATACAATCTTGGGAAACTTTATTGATGATTGTATCTTGGTAATGGATTATTGCTTCGGTATTATTCGGGGGAATGTATAAGAAGAATATGTTTTTCATCTAAGTCCGATCAGTTATTCAATATGCCTATAATCTGAAATAGTTCTATCAAGCCCGTCATTGAATCAACCGGATATGTCTAAAAGGTGGACCGTTTATTAATCATCATTTAATATCGCCACTCATTACTTTTCATGTAATATTTTTCAGTTGTAAACGCAAGCCATTTTCCCCTTCTGAAACAGCGGTATGAATGGTATATTTTTTCTTTCTATCAACTTTATGAATAAATCAAATCTCCACAAAACCCCTTGACAAAATACCATAGCAGAGTTAATCACTTGGTGCGTTCTATAAGATTTGAAACTTCTACCAATATTCCCATCCGGAGAAATGCCAAACATGGATAATCGATTTTTCGAACATCCCGTCATTAATTCTCCATACGAGTATCCCATGCAGCATTGGGAACTCGATGACCAGGGTCAGCCAACACAACAAATCGTCCAACATCGCCGCCGTGCAGAATATATTACTCCGATTCCCAAGCCCAGAAAACACAAGGGATCGAGTGACCAGCAACAAATTATCTTCGACGAAGGCAAAGGACTTTCGACTCAGGAACAGGAATATGATCCGACGCCAATTATTAATAGGCTTCGCCAACACGTAGATCGGTGGAGGGTCATTCCGAATCCAAATGATTGGGGTGTTACGCCCGAAACGGCCCATCTGCTTCAGCACTGGCGCCACCACCAATTCAGCAGTTTCCGCCCGTTCTTTTGTCAGATTGAGGCCGTTGAAACGCTGATATGGCTGACTGAGGTAGCACAAAAACACGATAAGAAAGGCAAGGAATTTCTGAAATATCTGGATGCCGCGAATACAAAAGCCAATCCCGAGTTGGCGCGTCTTGCCCTCAAACTGGCCACCGGCGCGGGAAAGACAACCGTTATGGCCATGATCATAGCATGGCAGACGATCAACGCGGTACGTCATCCCAACAGCAAACAATTCACCCGCGGATTTCTGGTTGTTACTCCCGGAATAACAATCAAAGACCGGCTTCGTGTCCTACAACCGAATGATCCGGACAGCTACTACCAATCTCGTGAATTGGTCCCCGGTGATATGCTTGGCGAACTGGAACGGGCGAAGATAGTCATCACCAACTTTCACTCATTCAAGAGACGTGAGCGAGTAGATGTTTCGAAAGGAACCCGTGGAGCCTTGGAAGGCTGGCGCGGTGAGAAACTTGAAACACTGGAAACTGAAGGCCAGATGATTCAGCGGGCAATGGGCGATTTGATGGGCATGAAAAATATTCTGGTCATTAATGATGAGGCCCATCATTGTTATCGCGAAAAGCCCAACGGAGACGGTGAGGGTGCCCTCAAAGGAGACGACAAGAAAGAAGCTGAAAAGAACAATGAAGCTGCACGACTATGGATATCGGGCCTTGAAATAGTCAAAAGAAAGCTTGGAGTTGCCCATGTTATAGACCTGTCGGCAACACCCTTTTTCCTCCGCGGTTCCGGCTATGCCGAAGGCACCCTGTTCCCGTGGACAATGAGCGATTTTTCCCTCATGGACGCCATTGAGTGCGGTATCGTCAAACTGCCCCGTGTTCCAGTAGCCGATAACATCCCCGGCAACGACATGCCAAAATTCAGAAACCTTTGGGAATATATCGGAAAGCGAATGCCCAAGAAACGCCGCAACAAGGCAACGGCACTCGATCCGCTCAGTATTCCTGTGGAACTTCAGACAGCCATGGAAGCGCTCTATGGCCATTACAAGAAAACGTACGACCTGTGGGAGGAAGGCGGTATTCACGTGCCGCCCTGCTTTATTGTTGTCTGTCAAAACACTTCGATCTCCAAGCTCGTCTACGATTACATTTCAGGCTTTTACCAGGAAAATGAAGATGGATCGACCACGCTTGTAAATGGTCGCCTTGAACTTTTCCGTAATTATGACGAGCATGGGAATCAGCTTGCCAGGCCCCACACCATCCTGATCGACAGCGAACAACTGGAATCGGGCGAGGTGCTCGACAAGAACTTCCGTGAAATGGCTTCAGACGAGATCGAACGCTTCCGTCGAGAGATTATCGAACGAACCGGCGACCGGAAACAGGCCGAAAACATTACCGATCAGGATTTACTGCGCGAGGTCATGAACACCGTAGGCAAAGAAGGTCGACTTGGTGAGGCAATCAGATGCGTCGTATCGGTTTCCATGCTGACCGAGGGCTGGGATGCGAATACCGTGACTCATGTCCTTGGTGTGCGGGCATTCGGCACTCAGCTTTTGTGTGAACAAGTAATCGGACGCGCATTGCGTCGCCAGTCGTATGATCTCAATGAAGAGGGCCTGTTCGGTGTTGAATACGCCGATGTTCTGGGGGTGCCGTTCGATTTTACGGCAAAACCTGTCGTTGCACCACCGCAACCGCCACGGGACACCATCCAGGTAAAGGCAATGCGTCCGGAGCGGGATCACCTTGAAATTAGATTCCCCCGTGTGAACGGTTATCGGGTCGAGTTGCCCCAGGAGCGGCTCACTGCAGAATTCAATGAAGATTCCATTCTGGAACTGACCCCCGATGTTGTCGGTCCCTCGATTACAAAAAATGCGGGAATCATCGGAGAGGATGTCGATCTAAGTCTGGAGCATCTGGAAGATATGCGGCGATCAACACTGCTCTTCCATGTAACCAAGCGTCTTCTGTATACCAAGTGGCGGGACCCGGGCGAAGAAGCCAAGCTCCACCTGTTCGGGCAGCTCAAGAGAATCACAAAACAGTGGCTCGATAATTGTCTGGTCTGCAAAGGAGGCACCTACCCGGCACAGCTCATGTATCAGGAACTGGCAGACATGGCATGCGAGCGGATTACCGCCGGCATCACCCGGTCTCTGGTGGGTGAACGTCCGATCAAGGCAATGCTTGACCCTTATAATCCTACCGGATCCACCATGTATGTAAGGTTTAATACATCGCGGAGGAACCGCTGGCAGACGGACGCCCGCAAATGTCACATCAACTGGGTTATCCTCGACAGTGACTGGGAAGCCGAGTTCTGCCGTGTCGCCGAATCGCATCCAAAAGTCAGGGCCTACGTCAAGAACCACAACCTGGGTCTGGAGGTGCCCTACCGCTATGGCTCCGAGACGCGCAGGTACATTCCTGACTTTATCGTGCTGGTGGATGACGGACACGGAAATGATGATCCGTTGCACCTGATCGTCGAGATCAAAGGGTATCGGCGCGAGGACGCAAAAGACAAAAAGATGACCATGGACACCTACTGGACCCCCGGCGTGAATAACAACGGCACCTACGGCCGCTGGGCCTTTGCGGAGTTTACCGAAATCTATCAAATAGAGACAGATTTTGAAGCCAAGGTTGAGGCCGAATTCAACAAAATGATCGAGCAGGCTCTACAGGAGAATGGCTGACAACCATGAAAACAAGGGGATACAAAATCTTCGTCAGCAGCGTTCAGAAAGAGCTTACCTCCGAGCGGCGAGCGATCAAGGACTTCATCACTCGTGACGCCCTCTTGAGTCGTTTCATCTCGGAGGTGTTCCTCTTCGAAGACATCCCTGCCTTAGACCGAAGACCCGATAATATCTACCTGGACGAGGTGGAGCAATGCGACATCTACCTTGCCATTCTCGGTAACGAGTACGGATGGAAGAACGAGGAAGAAAAGTCGCCCACCGAACTGGAATTCGATCACGCAACCAGGACCCATCGCGAACGTTTGGTCTTCGTAAAAGGGACAGACGACAAGGACCGGAACCCTGACATGGCAAAACTGGTGAATCGGGTGGGACACCAGCTCACCCGTCGCCGTTTTTCGGATACACCCGGCCTGATTGGCGAGGTCTATGCCAGTCTTGTTGCATCCCTTGAAAGTCGGGGCGACCTTAGATCTACTCCCTTTGACGACACGGCATGTGAAGGGGCGACGCTGAGGGATATCGATAATGCCAAGGTGAAGGCCTTTGTCGATACGGCGGAGGCCACGGGGCGGTTGAGCCTCAAAGGATCACATGCGCCAAAAGCGGTCCTGCAGAATTTCAATCTTCTGAAGGACAACTTACCGACAAATGCCGCCATGCTTCTCTTCGGGAAGGACCCGCGCAGGTTTTTCAACAACGCCCAGGTCCATTGTTTTCATTTTCTCGGAACGGAAAAGCGCAAGCCCATCGCATCACAGCAGCCCTATGAGGGAAGCTTGATCGAAGTAATCGATCAAGCGGTGGAATTCGTCTTGGGCAAGATCGACCGACGAGTGGGAACCCGTGTGACAAGCACTCAGGCCCCCGTTGCCTTCGAGATCCCCAGATCCGTTATAACCGAGGCAATTGTCAACGCCGTAACGCACCGAAACTATCGCCACAACGGATATGATCGACGATTGCCGGAAAGCGGGCCTTCCCGAGCCGGATTTCGAGCAAAGGGGACCTCATTTTGTGGTGACGCTCTGGCGGGACTGGCTGACGGAAAATATTGTCAATTTACTCAAGCTCAATGACCGGCAAATCTCTGGACTAAATTTATTCAAGATGGGGAGAAAATTGACAACAATGGAATATCAGGACGCAGTTGAATGCTCCCGCAGAACCGCGATCCGTGATCTCGATGATCTTCTTGAAAAAGGTGTGATAACGCGTAAAGGAGCTGGCCGTGGCGCTCACTATGTTCTAGATCGGAAACGCGCCATAAACGTGCCAATCGCGCCATGACCGGTCATGATGGAAGTTTTTCAAACTTGTTTTCTAAGCGTGCCGTAAACATGCCAATCGTGCCATGTGCCACGCGTTATGGTTAACTGGACATAAACTGGACAAACGGGACATTGAGCGATAGTAACATTTTCACAAATAGGACATTTATGGGACATATGGGACATTTCTCACCAGGAAATTGGACAAACAGGACATCCGAGGTGTCAAATCATCCTGAGGCCATAAACTTCGAGGCACCTCAAACCCCTCATAAACCCGTCAAACCCGTCATCAGGGAATAAACGATGGCTTGCAAGGGATTTTAAGAGGGCAAGACAAAAGGACTTGAACAGCGAAAAAGATTCACAAAGGAAGTATTCGGCGTATCCTGAATCAGTATATAGCGTGAAAAAAAAGGTAAAAATATGGCCAAAAGAAAAAAGACACCGCGGAATGTCGAGACCCTAAAACACGATGAGGCGCGACGTACGTACATCCCCACCGTCGAATACCAGTCGGTGATGCAGAAGGACGACCAGGACCCCATTCGGGTCGCTTACGAACGGCGCAACCGCGACCTCGATCCGCAGCTCGTCTGGCGCGGCAAGGACGAGCAGAACTGGTCGGATCTGGTGGTGCAGGCGCCGCCGCTCTACATCCAGGAGAAGGTCCACCCCAAGATCCTGATCGACGACCTCCTGAAAGAGACAAAAGAAAAGGAACAGGACGGCATCCCGCAGCAGATCGACCTCTTCGCCGACTTCAACGGCCTGCCGAGCGAGGGCGCCAAGACCGAATTCTACCAGCACGACGCCAACTGGTCGAACCGCATGATTCTCGGCGACTCCCTGCAGGTCATGGCGTCTCTGGCCGAGAGAGAAGGCCTGCGAGGCAAGGTCCAGTGCATCTATATCGACCCGCCCTACGGGATCAAGTTCAACTCCAACTTCCAGTGGTCCACGACGAGCCGGGACGTAAAGGATGGGAATATCGGGCATATCACCCGCGAGCCCGAGCAGGTGAAGGCTTTCCGCGATACTTGGCGCGACGGCATCCACTCCTACCTGACCTACTTGCGGGATCGCCTCAGCGTGGCGAGGGACCTGCTGACGGACAGCGGATCGGTCTTTGTCCAGATCGGTGACGAGAATGTACACCGGGTACGGGCGCTGATGGATGAGGTGTTTGGTGAAGAGAATTGCATTGCGACAATTACTTTTAAAAAAACCCCTGCACTTGGCGGCAGACATTTAGACGTGATTTACGATTCAATATTATTCTATGCGAAAAGTAAGGAAAGCTTAAAATATCGGCAGCTCTATTCGGAAACAGAAGATGATACTTATGCATTTCCAATGGTACAGGAATCATCAGGAATAAGGCGCAGATTGGGATCAAAAGAAAAAGTCACTTTCATCCCAGAAATGGGTGATTTGTTTCGAACTGCTGCTCTTACATCCCAGAGTGGTGGAGAAAAATCTAGCTATGCCGTTACGTTCGAAGGATACACTCTCCTACCTTCAAGAGGATCCTTTTGGAAAACTAATGAAACTGGCATGAGAAGACTTGAGCGCGCACGACGCCTTTCCTCTAGTGGAAAAACACTTGCATATGTCCGTTTTCAAAAAGATTTTCGAGCAAGATCTCACACAGCGTGGTGGGATGATACGATCCAATCAACATTTGCTGCTCAAAATATTTATATTGTGCAAACATATAGCAAAGTTATTCAACGCTGTCTCCTTATGGCCACCGACCCCGGCGATCTTGTCCTCGATCCCACCTGCGGCTCCGGGACCACCGCCTACGTTGCTGAACAGTGGGGTCGGCGGTGGATCACCATCGACACCTCTCGCGTCGCCCTGGCACTGGCACGCGCCCGGATCATGGGCGCCCGCTATCCCTATTATCTCCTCGCCGACAGCCGTGACGGTCAAGACAAGGAGGCCGAGGTCACTCAGACGATACCGTCGAATCAGCCCACCCGAGGCAACATCCGCCAGGGATTCGTCTACGAACGCGTCCCTCACATCACACTCAAATCCATCGCCAACAACGCCGAAATCGATGTCATCTGGGAAAAATCTCAGGAGACATTGGAACCCCTGCGCGAAATGCTCAACAAGGAATTGAAAAAATCTTGGGAGGAATGGGAGATCCCCCGCGACGCAGAAGATGACTGGTCAGATGAGGCAAAGGATCTGCACGCCCGGTGGTGGAAGGAGCGCATTGCCAGGCAGAAAGAGATCGACGCATCCATCGCCGCCAAGGCCGAGTTTGAATACCTCTATGACAAACCCTATCAGAACAACAAAAAGGTCCGCGTTGCCGGTCCCTTCACCGTGGAGAGTCTCTCGCCGCACAGGGTTCTAACCGTTGATGAAAACGACGAACTAATCGACGATATCGCGGAGTCGCCCGATGGATATGGAAAGGGACAAGACTTCGCCGGCATGATCCTGGAGAACCTCAAGACCGCCGGCGTCCAGCAGGCCCACAAAGAGGACAAGATAACCTTTACCTCTCTCCTCCCATGGCCGGGACACTACATCTGCGCCGAAGGGAGGTACGTGGAGGGAGACGAGGAAACGGGCATTGAAAAACGGGCCGCCGTATTCATCGGCCCGGAGTTCGGTACGGTATCACGCCCCGATCTGGTGGCCGCCGCACGAGAGGCGGGTGACGCAGATTTCGACGTCCTCATCGCCTGTGCCTTCAACTATGACGCACCTTCTTCCGAATTCGACAGACTGGGCCGTATCCCGGTTCTCAAGGCGCGGATGAACGCCGACCTGCACATGGCAGATGATCTCAAGAATACGGGCAAAGGAAACCTCTTCGTAATCTTCGGCGAGCCGGATATCGATATCATCGATGCCGAAGACGGCAAGTTCATGGTGAAGATCAACGGCGTGGATGTATTCCATCCCAGCACCGGTGAGGTCCGCAGCGACGGGGCTGAAGGGATCGCCTGCTGGTTCATCGACACCGACTACAACGAGGAGAGCTTCTTCGTCCGTCACGCCTATTTCCTCGGCGCCAATGATCCTTACAAATCGCTCAAGACCACCCTTAAGGCCGAGATCGACGAAGAGGCCTGGGCGACCCTCAACAGCGACATCTCCCGTCCCTTCGATAAACCGCAATCCGGCCGTATCGCCGTAAAGGTGATCAATCATCTGGGGGATGAGGTGATGAAGGTATTTCGGGTGTCCTGATGGAGTTTCGCATCGCCGATACCTTCACCGACAGTCTCGCAAAACTTACCGGTGACGAGCAGAAGGCCGTCAAGACCACGGCCTTCGACCTACAGTTGAACCCGGCCCATCCCAGTCTGCAGTTTCATAGGCTTGAGAACGCAAAAGACCGCAACTTCTGGTCTGTCCGTGTGAATCAGGATATTCGCATAATCGTGCACAGGACAGAGGCGAGTCTGTTGCTCTGCTATGTCGATCACCACGACGCTGCCTATCAGTGGGCCGCGAGACGCAAGCTGGAGGTGCATCCGACGACCGGCGCCGCTCAGTTGGTCGAAATCCGGGAGACAATCAAGGAAATACCTATCCCCAAGTACGTCGAGGTAGAGCAACCGGCCCCACCCAAACCGCTCCTGTTCGCTGATATCCCTGAAGACGATCTACTGAGATATGGCGTGCCTCCCGAGTGGATAGACGACGTGCGAAGGGCCGATGAGGACAGCATTCTCGATCTGGCCGATCATCTGCCCGGTGAGGCCGCCGAGGCGCTCCTGAATCTGGCCACCGGTGTAACACCACAGGTCGCTCCGCCGGTTACCGCCGGTGAAGATTCATTCAAGCATCCTGATGCACAGCGGCGCTTCCGGGTGATGAATAATGTTGAGGAACTTGAACGGGCTCTCGAATATCCCTGGGAGAAATGGCTCGTCTTCCTTCACCCCGCCCAACGCAGCCTGGTCGAACGGGAATACAACGGCCCTGCGCGTATTTCGGGATCGGCGGGAACGGGGAAGACGATTGTTGCACTCCACCGGGCCGTCTTTCTCGCCCGTACCAATCCCAATGCGAGGGTTTTGCTCACCACTTTTTCCGAAACACTGGCGAATGCGCTGAGGACGAAGCTCAGGCGGCTGATCAGCAACGAACCGCGCCTCGGCGAGCGCCTTGAGGTGTATGCCATGGAAGGAATCGGCCTGCGGCTCTATGAACTGTACTTCGGCCGCCCCACCATCGCATCGCGGGATATGGTACAAGGGATTATCGAAGAGGTTGCCGGAAAAGTAGACGAACACAGGTTCAGCCGGCATTTTCTGACAACGGAGTGGGAACAGGTCGTTGACGCGTGGCAGTTGGACACCTGGGAGGCATACCGCGATGTCATGCGTCTGGGCCGCAAAACACGTCTCCCCGAGAAGCAACGTGCCGTGCTCTGGTCGATTTTTGATTCCGTGCGATCAGAACTCAGTAAGCGGGAACTGGTGACATATCCCTATTTGTACAGTCGGTTGGCAGCTCAGCTTGCGAAAAACAATCATCCGCCTTTCGAATTTACCGTTGTGGACGAGGCCCAGGATATCTCGGTTCCCCAGTTACGCTTTCTTGCCGCGCTTGGTGACGGGCGACCTAATAGTCTCTTCTTTGCCGGCGACCTGGGTCAGCGGATCTTCCAGCAGCCGTTCTCGTGGAAAGCGCTCGGTGTGAATATAAGGGGACGATCCCATACGTTACAGATCAATTACCGAACGTCTCATCAGATCAGGATGCAAGCCGATCGCCTTCTGGGACCCGAATTATCTGACGTCGATGGCAATACCGAAGATCGCCGCGGCACCATCTCTGTATTCAACGGGCCGAACCCAACAATCACGATTTTCGAATCTCAGAAAGAAGAAATTGAAGCGGTCGGCACATGGCTCGTGGAACGAACAAGCGAAGGGTTGATGCCGCACGAGATCGGTGTTTTTGTTCGCTCTCAATCAGAACTGGACAGAAGCCGTGCCGCAGTTGAAGCTGCCGGGCTTCCTTTCAAGGTACTTGACGAGAATGTTGAAACGGTCAGTGGATATGTGTCGATCAGTACAATGCACCTTGCCAAGGGACTGGAGTTTCGTGCCGTTGTCGTCATGGCCTGTGACGACGAGGTTATACCCCTCCAGGAACGCATTGAAACAGTCTCAGACGATACGGATCTGGAAGAAGTGTATAATACGGAGCGTCATCTCCTCTACGTTGCTTGCACCCGAGCCCGGGATCGCCTGCTGGTGACAAGCGTCGATCCGGCATCGGAGTTTCTGGATGATATGAAAATGTGAACTCTCCGATCAAAAGCAACCTCAGCATTCACGAGATGAAAGGTTATCGGCATGGAGATCTCCACTGCATGGGTAAAACCACCAAGCCAGATCGGCGGATTAGATCATCTCGCTGTCCAAGCCCCCTGTATTAATATTTATGGCAGATTGTTACCCGGTATCACAAACGTAACGGATCGCGCCCGTTATTACAGCTTTTACCCATGGATTGTATGGGCACTGGAACAACGCGGTTATAAATTCAATGAAATTTTCATTGACCGGTTTCGCAAGGCCGACTGCCTGTTCACTCTTATCGCGGAGCGACATGCCCATGTTACCGGGACAGACAGAGACAACCACTCAGCTGCTACAGTTGGTAGCTTAAACCTTTCAAAACAAATTTCAGACGTCCGTGAAGGTAAACCGGTCAGATTGTCAGATTACGCCCATCGCGAGGAGGGCAAACACCAGTATTTTCAAAATAAACTCGGGGGACTCGGGCAGTACTATCTTGGGGTACTCAGCGCACTCAATATCATGGATGGTACGATGAGATCAGGAGTCAAATACACCAATCAGATTGGCCAAGTTCTCGCGAAGGCCATGGATAACCATGTGTTGTCGGATTTATTCATCCAGACTATTGAGAACGATGTGGTTTTTTCAGATCGATTAGATCAGCTGAGCTGTTTTTGCCCATGCCAACTGACCAGCAGTGAAGAAGAACATGCCCTCTTGTGTGATCTGTTTTTTGTGAAAGGACTATTTATCGATCTTAACATGCTTCCGCGCCGAAGAAGCCTGCAAACTATCCTCTATTTGGCCAATGATTTGGCAAAGCAAGAGATCTCCATTGATCTCACTCAGTTCAGGGGCTGCGTATACAGTAATGCTTTGCCAAATGGACAAAGCTGGAAATTGCCGGATGATTTAGAGCCAAATCGCAAAAGATGGTCAATCTATCAGCGTAATGAATTGCTCTCAATTTCGGTACAGGGTTTGTTCTACGTTCTTTTAGATACTTATGAAAATTCTGGTCAACGGTTTGATTCTGTGAATGATCTTTGCCGTTGGTTTGTCAGTACGCCCGAAGTGGAAGGGATAGAAGATGTTTTCAATCTGGAAACAACTATTGGTGCAGTAGAAAGGGAGTGCAGGGACTGGCTTCCAGAATTTCCTGACTGGACCCACCCTGATCATGAAATACAGCAGGCAAACAAAACTATTGAGTTGTGTAAGCAAGAGACAACAGCCAGCAATCGCTCCGATATTGTAAAGACCTGCCTCAAGATATTGTTGTCTCTTAAAATCAGATCAGAAACCACAGAGGGATATGGTGATTTTCTTTTCCCGGGCGACTACTTTCAGGTTTATCCGATAAACCTGAACTCGTTTCTTAATTTCAGTGAGCATGAATGGAAAGATTTGTCCGTAAGAGAATGCATCGTGTGGCTGTGTTCCAATTGGGGGGTGAATGCTCATTTGCAGGTAGCACTTCGAAAGCTGCGGGGGCAGTCTCAATCAACGTTCCGCATTCGTCCATCTGATTTCGGATTGGAAGTAATCGATGTCCCCAAAGCAGTTTTTACATCACCCCGTTTTAATCAAGCACTGCGAATCATCAAAGACATAGGTGCCCTTGTAAAGGAGGGTGATATTTGGAAGCTCTCAGCGTTAGGAATGATGCTAAGGGAATATACTGATGCTTGAAAGAATTTCTTTGCTGAGTGAAATCAAGAAAGGCGGTTATGATGCCTCATTGATTACCACCTTTAACGCCTACCTCCCTTTTTATGAAGACGTGGTGTTGCGCAAATTGGTAGCATCGGGAGTAAGACACAACGTTCTGCTGATGGATGCCGGACAATGTACTGAGTCTCTTAACAACCATCCACCCCGCTTTGCGGGCCGACATTATTCTCTGGTTCCAATGTATTCGAAAGGTGCTTTTCATCCAAAAATTATATTACTCGTTGGGAAAAAGAAAGGTGCCCTTCTTATTGGAAGCCATAATATGACACTTGCCGGATTCGGGTTTAACCGCGAAATCACAAATCTGATTCTCCTAGAAAGCCTCGAAGACAATGAATCTATCCGTCTCATTGGTAGTGCATGGCATCAGATTCAAGGATGGGTAGCGGAACAGCCCATTCAATTACCGAAACAACTTTCAGAAATGGTTAATAAAATTGAAGCATTTGCCCCTTGGTTAAAAAACAAAATGACTTCTGAGGTTAAAGATTGCTCAGTGATAAGTTCGCAACCTGGAAGCCCAAGCCTTTGGCAGCAATTAAATGTAATGATTAACGAAAACACCAGAAGGATAATTGTTTCCGGGGCATTTTTTGATAACAAATTTGAATTTATGCATCGCGTTCTTGAAGATATGGCGCCCCGCGAATTATATGTTGGGATTGATCCTGACACTGTACAGATACCCAGAGACGCAGGGAACCTTAAGGAAGTTCGATTTGTCAATTGTGGAAAAATGGCCTCATCAGAAAACAACCAAAGCAAATACATGGGCTATCTTCACGCTAAATCGATTGTAATCGAAACTGTAAGCGGAACAACGTATCTTGTCAGTGGCAGCGCAAATCCAAGCAGCCCAGCATGGTTATCTGAAGGGATCTCCGGCAACATAGAGATGGTGGTAGTGAGAAAAGGGCAAGAGGCGGAATCAGATGCTCGGGAAAATGGGTTGCTTGATATTCCATCCATGCCAACCCTGACAGAAAAGGATTGGGAAATTGCTCAGAGTAATTGGAACCTTCGAAAAGATAACGGAAAGCATCGACCGGTACGGACCGGAGTTGCCGTTGCAGATGATCAAGGTATTACATTTTGTGTTGATTTGCCCGAATTGCACAGCACATTGGAATGTGAAGTATTGGATCACAATAAAGAGACATTGGAAAATGTCACGGCAAAGCTGATAAATGGCCACTACTACATTTCGATCACACCCTTAGTAAAAAGCTCTACATATTATGTAAGATGTCCGTCTGATGAAAAATCATTTTTATATATTGTTCATCACGAAGAGATTGTTAAGGCACAATCTCGAACAGATGAACAGCGTCACTTTCGTGAAGCACTGAATAGTCTCAATTCTGATTCGCCTGATTTAGTAACGGCTATCGATTGCATTGATAAAATCATTTTTTCAAAAGCAAAGGACACAGATATCGGTACTGTAAAAGCCATAGCAGGTAAAAAGACAGTTAATGAAGATAATACCGAAGATCCTTCTTTGTCTATTGATGTCAGCGAAACAAGAAAAACCAAGAAAAAATTTCGTTTGCGGGCATCAAATGACTTGGCGTATCTTCTGGATGTTTTAATCTATCATCTTAAGGATGGAAGCGACATAGAGAGACCTCTAGAAACTCAGGACCATAAAGGAAGAACTGAAGAAGAGCAGATTGGAGTCGAAGACGACGAAGAAAAACATGATGAGGAAGATAATACTGTAAAGACGTTAGAACTATGTCACCGAAAAATTCACACGCTTGTTAAGCGCATGGGAGATCGACTTGAAGATCTGAAGAAAGGTGCCATATCAATCGAAGATATCATTGTACGTTTGACCGGTGTGCTTGCTTTTTTGAGATATCTCAGGGAATGCGATGGGAAAGTTTCGTGGATAAAACAAGGCCAGACTTCATTTCCCGTAAAAGAACGCTTCCAATTGCTCTGCGCTACGGCCAGCAGCCTTTTTGAGCGTAAACATTCAATACTCTGTCTTGACGATGAATTTGATGGCTTAGCGGATTCCGAAGACCTCACCCGGCTTAAAGGTCTTTTACTATGGTTGGCTTGGGATTGTGATTTGAGATTAAAGCTGGACAAACCATTTTTTGAAAAACCAGAAGAAGAATACCAAAGATTTTTCAACAATGGATTGGTGTTTGCGGTAGCACAATTAGGGCAAAATGATGATGCAGTCATCAGTGAAGCAAAAAAAAGCATAGCACCAATGTGTTCTGGCGATATGGATTGGTTAAACTGGATCGTATCTATTGGGGAAAAACTTTTTGAGTTTTCTTCAAACCCTGAGAGATTTATAAACGCAAAGGAAACCAAGTACGGATATTTGGCCTTTCATCCCAAAGTGCCAACTTGGGGTATAAGACTTGTAATTAATAGTAATAGAAAATTTACGAATTTGCTATGTTTTGATCGGGAGAAAGGGCATAGCTCATGCATGTCTGAAGCTATTATAATTATACCGCTTAATAATGTATTGGAGTAATGTTTTCCGATGATAATAAAATAAGGAGGAAAAGGAAAAGTAGGTGAAAAAGTCTATTAAGTTCTATAAAAACATTCAACATAGAGTTTGATGCCAGGAACATCCCGTTTAGATATACATGAAACCTCACACCTGTACAGTTAAGAGATTGATCTCTATTTCTCCGACTACCAACTGTCGATTGATGCTATAATCGGATTATGCTAACGTGTATCCGCGCACAACGTGAAGGATGCGCTATTACATGCCCCTGACATGGCCTATCGATCTTGCGGGTTTTTATCTGCGGCGAAAATTCGGACGACACAACATTCCCCTGCTGGCGAGCTTCAAGGTAACGTACCGCTGCAATCTGGCGTGCCGGGCCTGTCCCTTTCATAGGTTGGACCAGCCGGAACAGATGACGTGGGCGATGGCCTGCAAGGCGATGGATGCCCTCAGGCGTTTGGGGACTCGCATCGTGGTCTTTGAGGGCGGTGAACCGCTACTCTGGCGCGATGGTTTGTTTCGTATTCATGACCTGGTCTGCGAGGCCCGGAAGCGGTTTCTCCGCGTGGCGGTGACAACCAACGGGACACTGCCGCTGGACGTTCCAGCTCACATCCTCTGGGTCAGTGTCGACGGACTTAAGAATACCCACGACGATCTGCGGAGCGGCTCCTTCGACCTGATCATGGAAAACCTGGAACGGGCGGATCACGAACGGATATTTGTCCACTGCACGCTGAACCGGAAGAACCTTGACGATATCGAAAGGCTGGCGCATTGGGTTCGCGGACTGCCCGCGGTGAAGGGGATGACGTTTCAGTTTTTCTACCCCTACAATCAGGGAGAAGATGACCTTTCTCTCTCCATTGATCAGAAGCGGCGGGCGGTGGAAACCCTCCTCGATCTCAAGAAACGGGGATTCCCCGTCCTGAATTCCTACGGCAGGTTGGCGGCCATGGTGAACGGCGGATGGACCTGCCATGACGATATTCTGGTTAACGTCGATCCCGACGGTTCCGTCACCCGCGGTTGTTATGTCAAGAGCCGCGGCAAGATCGACTGCGCCGCCTGCGGTTTCACGCCCGTGGCTGAGGCATCCGGCGCGCTCGATCTCGTTCCGGGGTCGATCTACGCGGGCTGGAGGCTGTTCCTGCGATAGACGAAGCCGTTATTTTTTCTTGGACATTCTCCGGGGCGGCAGATAGGATGCGGCCCGAATGACTCTCTATGGAAGCGGACGGCCATACGTCAGATTTTTATCGGTATTACATATTGGCTTATCTTGATTCCGAACATTGAATCCGGGAAACAATGTCATGAAAGAACTGGGTCGACCATACGTCGAGCTTTTCAGGAAATCTGACGAATGGTTCAACTTCCCGCCGGGCCTGTTCTATGTCGAGCCCGTCGATTACGTTGTGACTGATGCGGAGGAAAGCGGCGGGTGTCAGAGAGTCCGTTCCCTTCCAGTCTCCGGTTTGTCGCATTCGTGCTTCCAGGTGTGAAAGATGTAAGGCAGGGTGGT